>FLOH01000285.1_pt1 | contig 124484 bp, 103 predicted proteins | sample 756751 | NCBI WGS metagenome assembly FLOH01 (sample SAMEA4026879, study PRJEB14308) | marine metagenome | biome: coastal water; material: water | depth 74 m
TTAGACCCGCGATAATACCCGATAATTCAAGTTGCTGTGAAATATTCGAGGAAAGCAATGTCCGATCAGAACGTGGAGTTGCGTAAAGCAGGCCTTAAAGTCACTTTGCCACGAGTGAAAATCCTGAGCATTCTGGAAACCAATATCGACGCACATATGAGTGCTGAAGATGTCTATAAATCTCTGATCGAAGCAGGCGAAGATGTTGGTCTGGCGACGGTTTACCGCGTACTGACCCAGTTTGAAAGTGCGGGTCTGGTAACACGCCATAATTTTGATGGCGGTCACTCGGTGTTTGAGCTGGCACGCGGCGAGCACCATGATCATATGGTAAACGTTGATGACGGCACCGTGATTGAGTTTACCAATGCGCAGATTGAGCGCCTGCAGCATGAAATTGCTGAAGAACACGGCTTTGATCTGGTTGAGCACAGCCTGGTGCTGTACGTACGCAAGAAAAAATAATCCTGCGCGGCAGACATAAAAAAAGCAGCCATTGGCTGCTTTTTTTATGTCTGTCGGTTACCGCTTCTGCGTATCAATATCGCTGTACTGGCACCGGTCTATCTGACCAGTGCCAGCATCTCCTGTGCATGCGCCAGAGTTTGTTTGGTGATATCGACGCCGCCCAGCATCCGCGCAATTTCCTCTGAGCGCTGTTTCTCACTAAGTTCACGCAGCTGGGTGTGGGTGGCGCTGTCACCACTGATTTTGCTTACCTGATAATGCTGATGTGCCTGAGCAGCGACCTGCGGCTGGTGGGTAACACAGAGCACCTGGCTGTCTTTGCCCAGCGTCCGTAGCAGGCGGCCAACGCGCTCAGCGGTTCCGCCACCGATGCCGACATCGACCTCATCAAAAATCAGACAAGGTGTTTCGCTGACGGCAGCGGTTACCACCTGAATGGCCAGGCTGATACGGGCCAGCTCACCGCCAGAGGCGACTTTGGCCAGTGGGCCGCCGGGCATACCTGGGTTGGTCTGTACAAAAAAGCCGATCTGGTCGATACCATGTTTGTTGCCGTGCTCGGTACTGCCGGCTTCAACCTGAGTGATAAAGCGGGCGCGACCCAGAGCAAGTGCTTCAAAGTGTGATTCAACTTCTCTGTCCATGCGCGCTGCGGCGGCCTGACGGGCACTGCTGAGCTGTTGTGCCAGTGTGCTGTATTCTGCCTGCAGTTCCTGTACCTGCTGTTCCAGTTCGGCCAGATCTTCGTCGCTGAGATTCAGGCCGGCGAGCGCTTCTTCCTGCTCCTGCCAGTATGAGTGCAGTTGTTGTGGCTGAATCTGATGCTTGCGCGCCATGCTGTACAGGTCGCTGAGGCGGCTCTCAACCTGTTGCAGCCGGTGCGGATTAATATCGACCAGCTCAAGGTAATGCTGCAGCGAACGACCGGCTTCTTCCAGCTGGATTTGCGCCTGTTGCAGCAAATCCCGGGCTTCGTTCAGCAGCGGATGCTGGTCGTCGATATTATCGAGGCGGGTAATGGCCTGATAGGTCAGCTGGGTTGCAGCCAGCTCGCCGTTGTCGTCGCCATAACAGGCAGCCATCGCATACTGGCCGTTAAGCAGCATGCTTTCGGCATTGGCCAGACGTTTGTGTTCGGCTTCCAGCTCGTCCAGTTCGGTCTCTCCCGGTGCCAGCTGGCGCAGCTCTTCAACCTGATAGGTCAGCAGCTGGCGCTGGGCGGTTACTTCGGCACTTTCTTCCTGCAGCATGGCAAGGCGTTTGGCGTGTTGCTGCCACTCTGACCAGACCAGGGCGACCTCGGTTGCCTGCAGCTGCAGCCCACCAAAGGCATCCAGCAGCTGGCGCGGGGTGTCTTTCTGCAGCAGGCGCTGATGGGCATGCTGGGAGTGAATTTCGATCAGATACTGGCCGATATCTTTCAGGTCGTTGGCGGATGCCGGGCGACCATTGATATAGCCGCGTGAACGGCCTTCGGCGGAAATAATACGGCGCAGGATTACCCAGTCATCATCGGCGGGAATATCCCGCTGTTGCAGCCATAACCGCGCCTGTTCGTTCAGTGTGAACGAGGCGGACACTTCGGCTTTTTCGGCATTGTTACGCACACAGCCGGCATCGGCCCGCTCGCCGAGTGTTAGCCCGAGCGCATCAAGCAGAATCGATTTACCCGCACCGGTTTCGCCGGTAATCACCGACATACCGGGTTGCAGTTCAAGTTCCAGCTGATCGACTAACGCAAACTGATGAATGGACAGATGAGCCAGCATGGTCATGCTCCGTATCTGAATGGATATACAGTGTTTTTATATACAGTATAAGATTCTGTCAAGAGAATGTTGCAGGCGGGCCCTTGAATCTCATCCGTTCGTCCCCCATATAGCCGACAGTTTCGAAAATAGTGACCGAGGAAAGATAGATGTCGGAAGAGCAGAAGGTTCAAGAAGAACTCCAGGAACAACTGGACACTGAAACTCCGGTGGATGCGGCGGATGCCACTGCCACAGAATCTGCTGATGATCAGCTTGCCGGCGCACTGCAGGAAGTGGCTGAGCTGAAAGAACAGGTGTTGCGTGTTCAGGCGGAAATGCAGAACGTACGCCGTCGTGCTGAGTTGGATGTGGAAAAGGCCCATAAGTTTGGCGTTGAGAAGTTTGCCAACGAAATGCTGGCTACCGTCGATAATCTGGAACGCGCGCTGGCTGCGGCTGTTGCCGATGATGAAGCGACAAAAGCGATCCGCGAAGGCGTGGAAATGACCCTGAGCGGTCTGGTTGCCGGTCTGGAAAAATTCAAGGTGGAAAGTGTAGATCCGGTTGGTTCTGCGTTTAATCCGGAATTCCACCAGGCAATGGCCATGGTTGAGAATCCGGATGCCGCACCGAATACCGTTATTGCGGTGATGCAGAAAGGTTACACCCTGCAGGGACGCCTGTTGCGTCCGGCAATGGTGGTGGTGAGTAAAGGCGCACCACAAATCGACGAAAGCGCCTGATTTTATTGTTACCGGGGGCCTTGAAAGCCTGTTTCCCGGACTTATATAGAAAGCAACACAAATACAACGGTTAATAGTTCACGCAGCGTAAGCTGCCATGAATGGAGAATTGAAAAATGGGTAAGATTATCGGTATCGACCTGGGCACCACCAACTCCTGTGTGGCAATCCTGGATGGCGACAAAACCAAAGTGATTGAAAACGCTGAAGGCGATCGCACCACTCCTTCCGTCGTTGCTTATGCTGACGACGAAGTGCTGGTTGGCCAGTCAGCCAAGCGTCAGGCCGTCACCAACCCGAACAACACCCTGTTTGCGGTTAAGCGTCTGATCGGTCGTCGTTTCAAAGACGACGTAGTACAGAAAGATATCTCCATGGTTCCTTACAAAATCATGGAAGCCGATAACGGTGATGCCTGGGTAGAAGTAAAAGGCGAAAGATATGCGCCACCACAAATCTCTGCTGAAATCCTGAAGAAAATGAAGAAAACCGCAGAAGATTATCTGGGCGAGAAAGTAACTGAAGCGGTTATTACCGTACCGGCTTACTTTAACGATTCCCAGCGTCAGGCAACCAAAGACGCCGGCAAAATCGCTGGTCTGGAAGTTAAGCGTATCATCAACGAGCCAACCGCTGCGGCTCTGGCTTATGGTATGGATAAAGAAGGCGGCGACCGCACCATCGCAGTATATGACCTGGGGGGTGGTACCTTCGATATTTCCATTATCGAAGTGGCTGACGTTGACGGTGAAAAACAGTTCGAAGTACTGGCAACCAACGGTGACACTTTCCTTGGTGGTGAAGACTTTGACCTGCGTCTGATCGAATATTTAGCGGCTGAATTCAAGAAAGAAAGCGGCATCGATCTGCACAACGATCCACTGGCTCTGCAGCGTCTGAAAGAAGCCGCAGAAAAAGCCAAGGTTGAGCTGTCTTCTTCTCAGCAGACTGACGTAAACCTGCCGTACATCACGGCCGATGCGACTGGTCCTAAGCACTTAAACGTGAAAGTGACCCGCGCCAAGCTGGAGTCTCTGGTTGAAGAGCTGGTAACCCGCTCGCTGGAGCCTTGCCGTATCGCACTGAAAGATGCCGGCCTGAGCTCTGGTGAAATTGACGAAGTAATTCTGGTGGGCGGTCAGACCCGTATGCCACTGGTGCAGAAGAGCGTTGCTGATTTCTTCGGTAAAGAACCACGTAAAGACGTGAACCCGGATGAAGCGGTGGCTGTTGGTGCTGCGATTCAGGGCGCGGTTCTGTCTGGTGATGTTAAAGACGTTCTGCTGCTCGACGTAACGCCGCTGACTCTGGGTATTGAAACCATGGGTGGCGTTGCAACTGCGGTTATTGAGAAAAACACCACGATTCCGACCAAGAAATCTCAGGTGTTCTCAACCGCCGATGACAACCAGACTGCGGTAACCATTCACGTGGTTCAGGGCGAGCGTAAGCAGGCTGCGCAGAATAAATCACTGGGTCGTTTTGACCTGGCTGATATTCCGCCGGCACCACGCGGTATGCCACAGATCGAAGTAACCTTCGATATCGACGCCAACGGTATTCTGAACGTGAGTGCGAAAGACAAGGCTACCGGTAAAGAGCAGTCGATCGTCATTAAGGCTTCTTCTGGTCTGAGCGATGAAGAGATCGAAAAAATGGTTGCTGATGCAGAAGCGAATGCCGATGCTGACCGTCAGTTCGAAGAACTGGTGCAGGCACGTAACACTGCCGATGGTCTGATTCACGCAACCAAGAAAACTCTGGAAGACGCGAAAGACAAGGTAACCGATGACGAGAAAACCGCCATCGAAAAAGCCATCGCCGATCTGGAAGCTGTGATCAAAGGCACCGATAAAGAAGAAATCGAAGCCAAGACACAGGCTCTGACTGAAGCGTCCAGCTCGCTGGCTCAGCGTCTGTATGCCGAGCAGGCTCAGGCCCAGCAGGGTGGTGCGGAAGCTCAGTCCGGTAATCAGGACGATGACGTTGTTGACGCCGAGTTCGAAGAAGTTAAAGACAAGTAATTAACGGCTGCATCAGTCGTTAAGCGGACGCGGCAGTTTTCTTTCGGAAGCTGTCGCGTTTTGCTTTGTTATCACACCTCAGAAACGCCTGTGCGCGTGCTGGGTTTGTTCCTGTCGCCAGCGTTAATCAGCTTGTGGCGGCAGACAAAAAAACAGGTGAAGTATGTCTAAGCGAGATTATTACGAGGTTCTGGGCGTCAGTAAGGACGTCGATGGACCAACACTGAAAAAAGCTTACCGTAAGCTGGCGATGAAATATCACCCGGATCGCAATCCGGACGATAAAGATGCGGATGCCAAATTTAAAGAAGCAACCGAAGCTTACGAAGTGCTGGGCGATGAGCAGAAGCGCCGTGCCTATGACCAGTACGGTCATGCCGGTGTGGATGGTCAGGCTGCCGGCGGCTTTGGCGGTGGCGGTGCTAACTTCAGCGATATTTTCGGTGATGTATTTGGCGATATTTTTGGCGGCGGTGGCCGTGGCCCGCGTGGTGGCCCGCAGCGTGGTTCTGACCTGCGTTACACCATGGAGCTGACACTGGAAGAAGCGGTGCGTGGTGTGGAGAAGAAGATCCGCATTCCAACCCTGACCGCCTGTACCACCTGTGACGGCAGTGGCGCCAAGCCAGGCACCAAACCAAAAACCTGTAATACCTGTCATGGTGCGGGTCAGGTGCGTATGCAGCAGGGCTTCTTCTCGGTACAGCAGACTTGTCCGAGCTGTCGTGGTCAGGGTACGCAGATTGATGATCCCTGCACCAGCTGTCATGGCCGTGGCGTAAAAGAAGAAACCAAGACCTTGTCGGTGAAAATTCCTGCTGGTGTTGATACCGGTGACCGTATCCGTTTATCCGGTGAAGGTGAAGCGGGAGCCATGGGTGGTCCGGCTGGTGATCTGTATGTGCAGGTCAGTGTGCTGGAGCATAAGCTGTTCCATCGTGATGGCCGTAACCTGTATTGCGAAGTACCGATCAGTATCGTCGATGCGGCACTGGGGGCTGAACTGGAAGTACCAACGCTGGATGGCCGGGTAAAACTGAAAATCCCGGCAGAGACCCAGAGTGGCAAACAGTTCCGTCTGCGCGGTAAAGGTGTGCTGCCGGTGCGCGGTGGCCCGGCTGGTGATCTGCTCTGCCGTGTACAGGTCGAAACACCGGTCAGCCTCAATGCTGAGCAGAAAGATCTGCTGATGAAGTTCCAGGCTTCTCTGACCGGTGAGAAACACTCACCGCAGAAGAAGAGCTGGTTTGAAGGCGTGAAGAAGTTCTTTGAAGAAATCTGAGCGGCTTTAAACCCTGCAGGCGTGGCCTTCGGGCTGCGCCTCGCATCTCCTGCCGAATCGCTATATCCTTAGCGCCATTCTGAAATTCTGTCTGGGTATTTTTACATGACACGCATTGCAATTACCGGTGCTGCCGGACGTATGGGGCGGGTGCTGATCGAAGCAGTCCGTAATGCTGACGACGCAGAACTTGGAGCAGCCATCGTTCTGGCTGATGATCCGCTGGCGGGTGTTGATGCCGGTGCTATTGCTGGTTTGGGCGTTACGCTTAATGTTGCTGCGGCAACTTCTGTTGAGGCTGTGCTGGATCAGTTTGACGTGCTGATCGACTTTACCGCACCAGCGGCCACCATGGCCAATATCGAACTGTGCCGTAAGGCTGGTAAAAGTATTGTAATTGGCACCACCGGTCTGAGTGACGAACAGAAAGCTGAGATGAAAGTTGCAGCAGCGGATATGAGCATTGTCTTTGCGCCAAATTATTCGGTTGGTGTGAATCTGTGTCTGAATCTGCTGCGCATGGCTGCTTCAGTTATGGGTGAAGACAGCGATATCGAAGTGGTAGAAATGCATCACCGTCACAAAGTCGATGCGCCATCCGGTACCGCATTGCGTATGGGCGAAGTGGTCGCAGAAACCCTCGGCTGGGATTTAAAAGAAGTCGCTGTGTATGGCCGTGAAGGTTACACCGGCGCCCGTCCGCAGAAACAGATTGGTTTTGAAACCATCCGTGGCGGCGATGTGGTGGGTGATCATACCGTCATGTTTGCTACCGAAGGTGAGCGTGTGGAAGTGACGCACAAAGCACAAAGCCGTATGACCTTTGCCAAGGGCGCAGTACGCGCCGCTAAGTGGGTCAGCACTCAGTCAAATGGTTTGTACGATATGCAGGATGTATTGGGCTTCTGATACCTTTCTGAAAATAAAAAAGCCGCTCGATGAGCGGCTTTTTTATGGCTGCGGGGCAGGCCTCAGGCTTTAACGCCCAGCATATGATCGAAACCTCGCTCGACCATTTTTTCCATGCCGCGCGGTTTGCCGTTCGGATCAAATACCATCGATACCAGCATCTGGGCATTACCAAGCGCCCAGCGGGCACGTTCTTTCGGCGCCAGCCCCTGCTCCAGGATACCTTTCTTGATGCCTTTGTCGATTTGCTTGGCAATCAGCTCCAGTAATTTATTCTGGAATTCCAGATACTGTGGCCAGATTTCATCACGTACCGAAGCGCTCCATTCCAGCCAGACTTTAATGTAATCCGGGTTTTCTTCGCAGGCATTCAGGAATGCTTTAACGTGTGAACGGATGGCTTCCAGAGGGTTGTCTTCTTCTGCGTAAACGGACTCGGCCAGATTCAGCAGAAAGTTTTCTACTTCTTCCAGAACGGCTTCAACCAGAGCTTCGCGGGTTTTAAAGTAATTAAATACCGTTGCTACGGATACTCCACCGATCTCGGCAATTTCTGTATGACCACCCCGGCCGATTCCGCGGCGGGCAAATACTTCAACAGCATTGGTTAATAATAAGCGCTTACGCTCTTCCGGTTGCAGACGACGACGACCATCTACGGCTACAGGCATGGGGCAGACCTCTTCATTTTGGTTTTAATTGTTGTTGTCCTTATTTTTTGACTTATCAGTCAGATATTTAATTGTTTAAAAATATCTTTAACTGTTAATAAGCCAGGCAGTAGTTTTCCCTCTCAATAGATAACAATGAAATGACTCATTTGATTCTGAGTGAAGTAATATTAAGTGTATATTTGTATGTTACAGAATGTAATCTTATGTAACTCGCTATTTAGTACCAGAGTTATCAGTAAATTTCAGGGGCCTTGCCTGGTGTTGCTGACCTTCGGGGAGTGCTCGGTCTGGCTTGCTTTTGGCTCAGCTTGCAGGTGAGGGATGGGGGAAATACGGAATGCGGCCGGCTGGTGCACTGTTAACGTACAATCCACCACCTTTAATGGACACAAGACCCTGTTTTCAGTATCATTTAGGGTTAGTTTATACACGCACTGCGGTGATCGTTTTTTGTCGCCGGAATCCGCTATCAGTCCATAGCGAGTCATAAGCGGGATGGAGTCAATTTGTCGCCATTCCGCTTTTTTACGACTGCAGATTCTGGTTCTGACCTCCTCCGGCCCGGTGCGGTAGTCTGCAAGTTTATTCTTTGTTCGGGGATTTAGCCTTGTCTACGCCAGCCATTCTAGCTCTTGAGGACGGCAGTATCTTCAAAGGTACCAGCATCGGTGCCGAAGGCCTGTCAGTGGGAGAAGTTGTTTTCAACACCTCCATGACCGGTTATCAGGAGATTCTGACCGACCCTTCCTACGCCAACCAGATCGTCACTCTGACCTATCCACACATTGGTAACTACGGTACCAACAGCGAAGATGAAGAATCCAATGGCATTTATGCCAAAGGTCTGGTGATCCGCGACCTGCCGCTGATCGCATCCAACTTCCGCAGTGAACAGGCACTGGATGTTTACCTGAAAGAGCGCAATGTGCTGGGCATTGCCGATATCGATACCCGCCGCCTGACCCGTATTCTGCGCGAAAAAGGCTCCCTTAATGGCTGCATTCTGGCGGCTGCAGATGCGCATTCTGAAGAGAATGTGGCGAAGGCACTGGCCGAAGCCAAAGCTTTCCCGGGCCTGAAAGGTATGGATCTGGCGAAAGAAGTAACTGTTAAAGAAGCTTACCGCTGGACTCAGACTGACTGGACGCTGGGCAAGGGTTATGGCGAGCTGAGCGAACCAAAATTCAAAGTCGTGGCGTACGACTTCGGCGTTAAGCGCAATATCCTGCGTCTGCTGGCTGAGCGTGGTTGTGAGCTGACTGTTGTTCCGGCACAGACTCCGGCTTCTGAAGTGCTGGCAATGAATCCGGACGGTGTTTTCCTGTCCAACGGCCCTGGCGATCCGGAGCCTTGTGATTACGCCATCAAAGCGATTCAGGAGATTCTGGAAACCAATATCCCGGTGTTCGGTATCTGTCTGGGTCACCAGCTGCTGGCTCTGGCCTCCGGTGCCAAGACCATGAAGATGGGGCATGGTCACCACGGTGGTAACCACCCGGTGCAGGATCTTGAATCCGGCAAGGTGATGATTACCTCACAGAACCATGGTTTTGCGGTAGAAGAGAGCACGCTGCCAGCCAACCTGAAGGCGACCCATAAGTCACTGTTCGATGGCACGCTGCAGGGCATCGCCCGCACTGATAAGCCTGCCTTCAGTTTCCAGGGTCACCCGGAAGCCAGTCCTGGCCCGCGCGATGTCGCGCCGTTGTTCGACCACTTTATTGATTTGATTGTTGCTGCCAAGGCCGCCCAATAACAGGACAGACTGAGTTATGCCAAAACGTACTGACATAAAAAGTATTTTGATCATTGGCGCCGGCCCTATCGTTATCGGCCAGGCCTGTGAATTTGACTACTCCGGCGCTCAGGCCTGTAAGGCTCTGCGTGAAGAGGGCTACCGTGTAATTCTGGTGAACTCTAACCCGGCGACCATCATGACCGATCCGTCGATGGCGGATGCAACCTATATCGAGCCGATTACCGTTGAAGCGGTTGCCAAAATCATCGAGAAAGAGCGTCCGGATGCACTGCTGCCAACCATGGGCGGCCAGACCGCACTGAACTGTGCGCTGGGTCTGGAAGCGGCTGGGGTACTGGAAAAATTCGGCGTGGAAATGATCGGTGCCAATGCCGACACCATCGACAAAGCCGAAGACCGTAACCGCTTTGATAAGGCGATGAAAAAGATCGGTCTCGAGTGTCCGCGCGCCGGTATTGCGCACAGTATGGAAGAAGCCCGCGAAGTACAGAAGACTCTGGGCTTCCCGTGCATCATCCGTCCGTCCTTTACCATGGGCGGCACCGGTGGCGGTATTGCTTACAACAAAGAAGAATTCGAAGAAATCTGTACCCGTGGTCTGGACCTGTCGCCAACCAACGAGCTGCTGATCGACGAATCCCTGATCGGCTGGAAAGAATATGAGATGGAAGTTGTGCGTGATAAAAACGACAACTGCATCATCATCTGTTCCATCGAAAACTTTGACGCCATGGGTGTGCACACCGGTGACTCCATCACCGTTGCTCCGGCACAGACCCTGACCGATAAAGAATATCAGATCATGCGTGACGCCTCTTTGGCGGTACTGCGTGAAATCGGTGTGGAAACCGGTGGTTCTAACGTGCAGTTCGGTATGGATCCGAAAACCGGCCGTATGGTCGTGATCGAGATGAACCCGCGTGTATCCCGTTCTTCGGCACTGGCTTCCAAAGCAACCGGCTTCCCGATTGCTAAAGTGGCGGCCAAACTGGCTGTGGGTTACACCCTGGATGAACTGCAGAACGATATTACCGGTGGTCGCACGCCGGCATCGTTTGAGCCGTCGATCGACTACGTGGTTACCAAAATTCCACGTTTCACCTTCGAAAAATTCCCACAAGCCGATGGTCGTCTGACTACGCAGATGAAATCTGTCGGTGAGGTAATGGCGATTGGCCGTACTCAGCAGGAATCTCTGCAGAAAGCACTGCGCGGCCTGGAAGTCGGTTCTACCGGTTTTGATCCGAAAGTGGATCTGAACGATGCCGGCAGCAAAGACAAAATTATCTCTGAACTGCGCGTGCCTGGCGCTGACCGTATCTGGTACGTGGGCGATGCCTTCCGTGCCGGTATGAGCGTTGACGAAATCTATCAGCACTCCGGTATTGATCCGTGGTTCCTGGTGCAGATTGAAGATCTGATCAAAGAAGAAGGCAATGTTGCGCAGAGCAGCCTGACGTCAATGGATGCCGACCGCATCTTCCGCCTGAAGCGTAAAGGTTTCTCCGATGCGCGCCTGTCAGCACTGCTGGGCGTGACCGAAAAAACCTTCCGCAAACAGCGCCAGAAACTGGGTATCCGTCCGGTGTACAAGCGTGTGGATACCTGTGCGGCTGAATTCGCCACCGACACGGCTTATATGTACTCCACGTACGAAGAAGAGTGTGAAGCGAATCCTTCTGATCGCGAGAAAATCATTGTTCTCGGTGGTGGGCCGAACCGTATTGGTCAGGGTATCGAATTCGATTACTGCTGTGTGCACGCCGCACTGGCAGCGAAAGAAGAAGGTTACGAAGCCATCATGGTTAACTGTAACCCGGAAACCGTTTCCACCGACTACGACACGTCCGACCGTCTGTACTTTGAGCCTGTGACTCTGGAAGACGTACTGGAAATCGTTGACCGTGAAAAGCCAAAAGGCGTAATCGTACAGTACGGTGGTCAGACTCCGCTGAAACTGGCCGACGAGCTGGAAGCCGCGGGTGTGCCGATCATCGGTACTTCTCCGGAAGCGATCGACCGTGCTGAAGACCGTGAGCGTTTCCAGCAGATGATTCAGCGTCTGGGTCTGAAGCAGCCGGTTAACGCCACTGTTACTTCCGCTGAAGAAGCGGTGATTAAAGCTGCAGAAATTGGTTACCCGCTGGTGGTTCGTCCATCTTATGTTCTGGGTGGCCGGGCGATGGAAATCGTCAACAACGAAGCCTCGCTGCGTCGTTACATGACTGAAGCGGTAAAAGTATCCAACGATTCTCCGGTACTGCTGGATTACTTCCTGGATCGTGCAGTAGAAGTCGATATCGACGCGATCTGTGACGGTGAGCAGGTTGTTATCGGCGGTATCATGCAGCACATCGAGCAGGCCGGTATCCACTCCGGTGACTCCGCCTGTTCTCTGCCGCCATACAGTCTGCCGGCTGATGTGCAGGATGAAATGCGCAAGCAGGTTGCGGCGATGGCACTGGAGCTGGGCGTTGTTGGCCTGATGAATACGCAGCTGGCATGGCAGGATGGCGAGATCTACGTGATCGAAGTTAACCCTCGTGCTTCCCGTACCGTGCCGTTTGTGTCCAAGTGTATTGGTACCTCTCTGGCGGCGGTTGCGGCCAAAGTGATGACCGGCAAGAAACTGTCTGAACTGGGCTTTACCAAGGAAATTATTCCACCGTATTTCTCGGTAAAAGAAGCGGTATTCCCGTTCAATAAATTCCAGGGTGTTGACCCTATTCTTGGGCCGGAAATGAAATCCACCGGTGAAGTAATGGGTGCCGGTAAAACCTTCGGCGAAGCCTTCTTTAAGGCACAGCTGGGTGCCGGTGCCAAACTGCCGGACAGCGGTGTGGCTTTTGTATCGGTACGTGATGCCGATAAAGCCGGTGTGGTTGCCGTTGCTGAAGGTCTGATCGAGCGCGGCTTTAAACTGGTCTCTACCGAAGGTACCTGCAAAGTACTGCAGGCTGCTGGTGTGGCCGTTGAACGCGTGAGCAAGGTGACCGAAGGTCGTCCACATATTGTGGATATGATTAAAAATGACGAGATTTCTCTGATTGTGAATACCACCGATGGCCCACAGGCCATTGCAGATTCTGCCGACATCCGTCGCAGCGCGCTGCAGCACAAGGTGTATTACACAACGACTCTGGCCGGTGCTGAAGCGGTGGTTGAAGCGCTGCGTTCAGAAGGTCTGAAAGAAGTTCGTCGTCTGCAGGAACTGCATGCGACCATTTAATGGTCGCATTCAATTAGGGAGTCAGAATATATGCAAAAGTATCCAATGACTGTTGAAGGCGAAGCCTCACTGCGTGAAGAGCTTCAGCGCCTGAAAACAGTTGATCGTCCGCGCGTTATTGCGGCGATTGCAGAGGCGCGTGAGCACGGCGACCTGAAAGAAAACGCTGAATACCACGCCGCCCGCGAACAGCAGGGCTTTATTGAAGGCCGTATTCAGGATATTGAAGGTAAGCTGTCTAATGCTCAGGTTATCGATATTAAAACCATTCCGCATAGCGGAAAGGTTTTGTTCGGTACTACGGTGCGTATCATTAATGTGGATACTGATGCAGAAGTGGAATACCGCATTGTTGGTGAAGACGAAGCGGATATTAAAGCTAACCGTATTTCTATTTCTTCACCGATTGCGCGTGCGCTGATCGGTAAAGAAGAAGGGGATGTGGTTACGGTTCAGATTCCGAGCGGTACCGTTGAGTATGAAATTGACGAAGTAAGACACGCCTGATTTCTGCTTTTCAGTCCATAAAAAAACCGCGTAATGCGCGGTTTTTTTATGCCCTATTGGTAGTTGATCAGGGGCAGGGAATCAGCGGTAAATCGTCAAAATCATCTGAGCCATCATCCCTCTCAATCGCACGCATCATTGCCTGCAGTTTCCTCTGCGCTTCACGGCGTTTCAGTGCTTTGTTCCAGCGGCGGATCTGAACTTCGTTTTTTAATTCCAGTTCCGGTACCGGGGTTGGTTTGTTGTTGTCATCCATGGCAACCATAGTGAAAAAACAGGTATGAGTATGGCGCACAGTGCGTTGCTTAATATCTTCGGCGACTACTTTAATGCCGATTTCCATAGAGGTGCGACCGGTATAATTTACCGTAGCAAGGCAGGTGATGAGTTCGCCGATCAGAATGGGTTGTTTGAACAGAACGTTATCAACGGATAGGGTCACGGCATAATGACCGCTGTAACGCATGGCACAGGTGTAGGCAACCTTGTCCAGCAGCTTGAGTAATTCGCCGCCGTGCATATTGCCGGAAAAGTTAGCCATATCCGGAGTGACGAGTACGGTCATCTCGGTTTGTATGATCTGTCCCACAAAGATTCCTCACTGAATGATAAAGCCAGTTTAACGGAAATCGGTGCAGAGAGAACGGGGGAATATGTTCAGGATCAGACTCTGTCAACAATGACAGAGTCTGATCACCAATTATTTGAACGGGAGAAGAAAATCAGAAATTTTCGGTGGAAGTGAAAAGCCCTACACGCAGATCTTTGGCGGTGTAAATTTCACGGCCATCAACTTCCATGGATGCGTCGGCAATACCCATCACCAGTTTCTGTTCCATAACGCGCTTGATGTCGATACGGTAAGTCACTTTTTTCGCGGTTGGTAATACCTGGCCACGGAATTTAACTTCGCCACAGCCCAGTGCACGGCCACGGCCAGGGTTACCGCGCCAGCCAAGGAAGAAACCAACCAGCTGCCACATGGCATCCAGGCCCAGACAGCCAGGCATTACCGGGTCAGTTTCAAAGTGGCAGTCAAAAAACCACAGCGATGGATCGATATCCAGTTCGGCAATAATTTCGCCTTTACCGTAAGCGCCACCTTCGCTGCTGATGTGCGCGATGCGATCCATCATCAGCATGTTAGGCAGTGGCAGCCGTGCATTGCCTTCACCAAACAGTTCACCGTGGCCGCAGGCCAGCAGTTGTTCACGGTTAAAGGAGTTTGGGTGAGTCATGCAGTTTCCTCTTCTGGTCTTGGTCTTTAGGGTCATTATAAGTATGCCGGTACACTGACATATTTACAGCATGATAGCCAATGAAGGTTTTTTGAATAAAAGGAATTAATGGGTAGTATTTCCGGCGCAGGTTGCGCCGGGAAACCGGTTTCTGATCAGAGTTTTTCGACCAGCAGACTGCCGATGGAATAACCGGCGCCAAAAGAACAGATCAGGCCTTTATCGCCAGCCTTGAAATCATCTTTATAGCGGTGGAAAGCGATCACTGAGCCGGATGACGCTGTGTTGGCAAATTCGTCCAGTACCACTGGTGCTTCATTACCTTCAGGCAGGCGGCCGAGGAGTTTTTTAACGGCAAACAGGTTCATATTAACGTTTGCCTGATGCAGCCACATACGTTTCAGTGAAGAAGCTTCCAGTTGGTTTTCGGTCAGCAGATTTTCAATAAAATTAGTGACCAGAGGCAGCAGTTCTTTGAATACTTTGCGGCCCTGTTGTTTGAAGGCGTAGCGGTTGGCCGGCACGTTTTCAAAGCAGTAATCGGCGTAAGAGGCATCGCAACGGATATTATCCGAGTATTGGGTAAATTGTTTGGTGCTCAGAATGCGGAAAGTATGTTCTGAAGTTGCCGTCTCGGCAGGCTCCAGAATCGCTGCGGTAGCAACGTCGCCAAAAATAAAATGGCTGTCGCGATCTTTGAAATCCAGTCCCGGGGTGGTGAATTCCGGATTTACAAATAACACACATTTGGCGGTGCCGGCTTTTAACGCGGTGTAAGCATTGATCAGCCCGAAGGTTGCGGATGAGCAGGCAATGCCCATGTCATAAGCAAAACCTTTAATTCCCAGTTCGCGTTGAATTTCAACCGACATACCCGGGTAGTCACGCTGGCGGAAGGTGCTGGATACAATGACCATATCAATATCGTCAGCGGTTTTACCGGCCTGTTCCATGGCTTCGCGTGCAGCAGCAACACCCATGGTAACCATTTCCGTGGTGGCGCCTTCCTGTGTCATCGGAAATACAGGGTGCATGATGTCCGGGTTGACGATGCCATCTTTGTACATGGCGTAGCGTGCTTTGATACCGGAAGCCTTCTCAATAAATTCGCTGCTGGACAGTGGCAGTGCTTCAGTTTCGCCGCTGGCAATGGCGTCCGCGTGCTCTTCGTTAAAGCGGTTTGCGTAGGCATTGTAGGCTTCTACCAGTTCATCGTTGGTGATGGTAAAAGGCGGGATGAACAGGCCGGAGCCGGAAATTACGATATCGGACATGAGCATTGAAACCTTACTTTTTTCGCTATTATCACCGGAACGGTCCGGTCTTCCAACTCCCCTTTGGTGTAAGCTTGTTAACACAGGTCTGATATGGGCAGTCAGGCCACGGATTTATCTTTCCTCTGCACTTATCCGGAGTATCCGGACGGAGTCATTAACATGGTCCGGCATTATCTGATTTTATTCCGCACGTTCTGGTTGGGTGGGTTATGGGCTTGTGCGTATGTGGTCAGGCCATTGCTGGAACACCGCGGCTTTTTTCCGCAGCACGGTATGGATGTTATGCATGTGATGGTAGGGCTTGGCGCGGTTAGCGGAGGGCTTATTCTGTTGTTGGGGTTATTGTTTCGTGCTCTCAGCTGGCGTCAGTTACCTGTTCAGCTGGTATTGATTATGACGTTTCTGTCACTGGTGTATTTCGCATTTATGCCATGGTGGAAGCTGCAAATGATACTGGTACATGCCATATCACTTTTAGGATTGGTCTGGCTGCTGATTGCGCCGCTAACGGTTATCCGCCGGGATGTTACGCCGGCGGAACGATAAAACGATCAGCGCTTCAGGTTGGACAGCTTTGGATTCGCTTTGGGGTTGCGACGCAGTAACAATGCGGTGTTACCTATCTGTTGTGGCATTTCTGCACCGGTGATGCGCAGAATTTCGGCCAGAACTTCTTTTTTTACATCGCGGTCACCGACCGACACTTTGATTTTGATCAGTTCGTGATCGTTCAGGGCGCGGTTCAGCTCGTCAATAACGCCTTCGGTCAGGCCATTGGCGGCAACGGTGACAATCGGATTCAGTGTGTGGCCGATGGCACGATAGGCCTTTTTCTGTTCGTTTGATAATGCCATATAGGTTCGGAAGCTCTGTAGTTCGGTAGTAAAGTGGTTCGGTGGTAAACTTACCGTTTTATACGGCGTAGACCCTTGGGCTTGTTTCCACGAGTTAAACAGACCCTAGTATACCTGACCTTGGAGCAAGTACCTGCATGGCGCGTTCAAAAACCAGTGCCGATTGGCTGAAAGAGCATGTTGATGACATTTATGTGCAGAAAGCACAACAGGATGGCTACCGCACGCGTGCCAGTTACAAGCTGATTGAACTTGATGAAAAAGACCAGCTCATAAAGCCCGGTATGACCATTATTGACCTGGGGTCGGCTCCAGGTGGCTGGTCACAGGTAGTTGGGCGCAAACTGAATGGCAAAGGCGTTGTTATTGCCTCCGATATTCTGCCTATGGATCCGATTGCTGACGTCGAGTTTATTCAGGGTGACTTCACTGAAGAGGCCGTTTTTAACGAATTGATGGCAATTGTCGATGGCCGCCCTGTGGACCTTGTAATCTCCGATATGGCCCCCAATATGAGTGGAGTAGCCTCCATTGATCAGCCCGGTTCCATGTATTTGGTAGAGCTGGCGCTGGATATGGCGCGACAGGTGTTACGCCCTAACGGTCAGTTTGTCGCCAAAGTGTTCCAGGGTGATGGTTTTGATGAGTACGTAAAGGATGTAAGACAATCCTTTACAAAAGTTTTGATTCGTAAGCCCAAGGCGTCGCGTCCGCGCTCACGTGAGGTTTACGTCGTTGGGAAAGGTTTCCGCGCTTAGCCATTGCTTGCTAAGCTAGACAGTTAAAAGAAGGGAAGTCGGGATATGGCCCGACTCCGCAGCCAATGAGGTGGTGCCGGGTATGGCGAAGAATTTCATATTATGGGCGGTGATTGCAGCCGTTCTGATGATGGTGTTCAACAATTTCCAGAGTGTGGGCCGGGGTAAGGAGTATTCCTACTCTGAGTTCATTACTGCCGTGGAAAGCGGGCAGGTGGAGAAAGTTACCATCTCTGGCCAGACCATTTCCGGTGTTAACAGCGGTGGCGAAGCTTTTGAAACCATTCTGCCTGTCTATGATGACAAGCTGATGGATACCCTGCTGAATAACCACGTTCAGGTGTTGGGTGAAAAACCTGAGAAACAGGGTTTCTTCACGCAGTTGTTGCTGGCGTCATTGCCGATTCTGATCATTATCGCCGTGTTTATGCTGTTTATGCGTCAGATGCAGGGCGGTGGCGGCGGTAAAGGCGGCCCGATGGCTTTTGGTAAAAGCAAAGCCAAGCTGCTCAGCGAAGATCAGATCAAAACCACGTTTGAAGACGTCGCCGGCTGTGATGAAGCTAAAGAAGATGTAAAAGAACTGGTTGAGTTCTTACGTGACCCGGGCAAATACCAGCGCCTGGGCGGTAAAATTCCACGTGGCGTACTGATGGTTGGTCAGCCGGGTACCGGTAAAACCCTGCTGGCAAAAGCTATTGCCGGTGAAGCGCGTGTGCCTTTCTTCTCCATTTCCGGTTCCGACTTCGTTGAGATGTTCGTCGGTGTTGGCGCATCCCGTGTGCGCGATATGTTTGATCAGGCGAAGAAACAAGCGCCTTGTATCATCTTCATCGACGAAATTGATGCGGTTGGCCGTTCCCGTGGTGTGGGTATCGGCGGTGGTAATGATGAGCGCGAACAGACCCTGAACCAGTTGCTGGTTGAGATGGACGGCTTTGAAGTTAACGATGGCATCATTGTTATTGCTGCAACCAACCGTCCGGATGTACTGGACCCGGCGTTACTGCGTCCTGGTCGTTTTGACCGCCAGGTTGTTGTTGGCCTGCCGGATATCCGTGGTCGTGAGCAGATTCTGAATGTGCATATGCGTAAAGTGCCGCTGGCAGATGATGTGAATGCATCCATTATTGCCCGTGGCACCCCGGGGTTTTCCGGTGCTGATCTGGCTAACCTGGTAAACGAAGCGGCACTCTTTGCGGCCCGTTCAAACCGTAATCTGGTCACTATGGAAGAGTTCGAGAAAGCCAAGGATAAGATCCTGATGGGCGCCGAACGTAAGACCATGGTGATGTCTGAAAAAGAAAAGACCAACACGGCTTATCACGAAGCGGGTCATGCCATTGTTGGTCGTCTGGTGCCGGAGCATGATCCGGTTTACAAGGTATCGATCATTCCCCGTGGCCGTGCTTTGGGGGTCACCATGTTCCTGCCGGAAGAAGATCGTCATTCCATCAGTAAGCGTGGTATCGAAAGTAATATCTGCTCGCTCTATGGTGGTCGTATCGCCGAAGAGATGACGCTGGGTAAAGATGGTGTGACAACCGGTGCTTCCAACGATATTGAGCGTGCGACCAAATATGCCCGCAACTATGTCACCAAGTGGGGCTTATCGGAAAAACTGGGCGCGCAGTTATATACCGAAGAGGAGCAGAATGGTTATCTGGGTTCTTCCGGTGGCGGTCAGATGTCGCATCTGTCGGATGACACTGCACGTGTTATTGATGCCGAGGTAAAGGGCTTGCTGGATAGCTGTTATCAGCGTGCGGCGAAAATTCTGGAAGAAAACCGCGATAAACTCGAACTGATGAAAGACGCGCTGATGGAATATGAAACCATTGATGCGGATCAGATCGACGATATTATGGCCGGTAAAAAGCCACGTCCGCCAAAGTCCTGGGGTGATAATGGCTCTGGTCCTGCGGCACCGGCAGAAGAAAGCCGCGATATGGCCCGCGATGCCGATGATGATGCGGTGGGCGATCCAGCCGGCGAGCGCAACTGATTCGCTTGGCTTATGCATAACAAAAAGGCGGCGCAAGCCGCCTTTTTGTTTCTGTTCGTATTTCTATTTGTCTACAGGATCTCTGCGTGAAATTTGTTTGCGGTAATCGCCAGCTTGATCTTTCTGTTCCCCGGGTGATGGGGATTCTTAATGTTACTCCTGACTCGTTCTCCGACGGTGGTCGTTTTACTGTGCTGGATAATGCATTGCGTCATGCCGAACAGATGCTGAATGAAAGTGCAGCCTTGGTTGATGTCGGTGGTGAGTCGACCCGTCCGGGTGCTGCGCCGGTGAGCGAAGCTGAAGAGCTTGAGCGGGTTGTTCCGGTGATTGAAGCCATCGTGCAGCGTCTGGATGTGGCGGTTTCCGTTGATACCAGCAACGCGGAAGTTATTCGCGCCAGTGCTCAGGCAGGTGCTCATCTGATTAATGATGTGCGTGCACTGACAAGGCCCGGAGCGTTGGCGGCTGCAGCGGCTTCTGGTTTGCCTGTATGTCTGATGCATATGAATGGTGAGCCACAGGTGATGCAGGCAGCCCCGCATTATGATCGTCCGATTGAAGATGCAGTGGTTGAGTATCTGGCTCAGCGTATTGCGGCTTGTGAGGCTACAGGCATTGGTCGGGAGAAATTGCTGCTGGATCCGGGCTTTGGTTTTGGCAAAACCTTTGAGCATAACTTCCGGCTATTGAACCGGCTGGAGCGCTTGCATGAGCTGGAACTGCCTCTGCTGACCGGATTGTCGCGTAAACGTATGATTGGTGAAGCAACGGGAAATTCGGTTGCGGACGAACGGATTGCAGGAAGCGTGAGCGGTGCCGTGATCTGTGCTTTAAAAGGTGCGAAAATACTCCGCGTACACGATGTAAAACAAACAACAGAAGCATTGCGTGTAGTGATTGCCACACAGAGGGAAGGGCATGCCTAGAAAATATTTCGGCACCGATGGTGTCCGTGGTCGGGTGGGTGCATACCCTATTACCCCGGAGTTTGTTATGAAATTAGGCTGGGCGGCCGGGAAGGTTTTTGCCCAGCAGGGGAAAAGCCGTATTTTAATTGGTAAAGACACCCGCATTTCAGGCTATATGTTTGAGTCCGCACTGGAGGCCGGTTTGTCTTCGGCGGGTGTTGATATTGGTCTGCTGGGGCCTATCCCTACGCCGGGTATTGCTTATCTGACCCGGACATTCCGCGCTCAGGCGGGTATCGTTATCAGTGCCTCACATAATCCGTATTACGATAACGGCATTAAATTCTTTTCCGGCAATGGCGAAAAACTGCCGGATGAAACCGAGCTGGCAATTGAATCCTGGCTGGATAAACCCATGAGCTGTGTTGAATCTGCTCAGCTGGGTAAAGCGGTGCGTATTAATGATGCCGCCGGCCGTTATATTGAATTCTGCAAAGGCACGGTCAGCTCACTGAATCTGCGTGGTCTGAAAATCGTACTTGATTGCGCTCATGGTGCGACCTACCAGATTGCGCCGGCGGTATTTGCTGAGCTTGGTGCGACAGTTGTTACTATTGGCGCCAAACCGGATGGTCTGAATATCAACGAAGGCGTTGGTTCTACTGAGCCTGAAGCCCTGCAGGCGCGGGTGCTGCAGGAACAGGCGGATCTTGGGATTGCCTTTGATGGCGATGGTGACCGGGTAATGATGGTGGATCACCGTGGTGAGCTGGTTGATGGTGATCAGCTGCTGTTTATTATCGCGACCCACGCCAAAAATCAGGGCCGCCTGAATGGCGGAGTGGTCGGTACGCTGATGAGCAACCTGGGGCTGGAGCTTGGGCTGAAAGATCTGGGTGTTGATTTCCTGCGTGCCAAAGTCGGTGACCGTTATGTGATGCAGATGCTGAATGAAAACGGCTGGCGCTTCGGTGGTGAATCTTCCGGCCATCTGTTGTGTCTGGATGCCAACACGACCGGTGACGGTATTGTTGCTGCACTGCAGGTGCTGCAGGCACTGAAAGACAGTGGCACCTCTCTGCATGAATGGCAGAAACGCATGAGTAAAATGCCGCAGGTAATGATTAATGTGCAACGCAGCCGTCAGGCTGATGTCATGAGTCTGCCGGAAATTATTCAGGCTATTGCTGCTACCGAAGAAAAGCTCGCCAGTCGCGGTCGTGTCCTGCTGCGTCCGTCGGGCACTGAGCCGGTGGTGCGGGTAATGGTCGAAGGCGAAGATGCGGTACTGGTACAGACACTGGCTGAAGAGCTGGCGGCCGTGGTTGAACAGGCCCTGGCATAAGTCTGCTGAATTGCCCGGCAGGCGTGCTGTTGCTTGTCTCGCCGGGGCTTCTTAGATAGTATCTGCGCTCTTTGAATTTAGGGAGACGTCATGCGTCGTTTGTTGGTTGCCGGAAACTGGAAGATGAATGCCTCTGTGGCGATGACCCAGAGTCTGTTGTCGGAACTCCGCGCCGCTCAGATTGACCAGTGTGATGTTGCGGTATTTCCGCCGTTTCCTTATCTGACACAGGCAAGCGAACTGTTGTCAGGCAGTGACATCGCTTTGGGTGCGCAGAACTGTGCAGCTGAAGAGTCCGGTGCTTTTACCGGCGAAGTTTCCGCGCCGATGTTGGCCGATGTAGGCTGCGCCATGGCGCTGGTCGGTCATTCAGAGCGCCGCACTTTATATGGTGAGACTGACGACACTGTGCTGGCCAAAACCCGGCAGCTGCTGGATAGCAACATGACGGCAGTTGTCTGTGTCGGTGAGACGCTGGCTGAGCGTCAGGCGGGTCAGGCCGAGGCTGTGGTTGCTCAGCAGCTGAAGCTGTTACTGGAGCAACTGAATACTGCTCAGTGGCAACGTATTATTCTTGCCTATGAGCCGGTGTGGGCCATCGGTACGGGTGAAACCGCTACGCCGGAACAGGCGCAGGCGATTCATGCGTTTATCCGTTCGCAGCTGCAGGTGCTGGGTGCGGACGTCGCACAGGCGACACGAATTTTGTATGGCGGCAGCGTAAAAGCTGCTAATGCTGCGGAGCTTTTTTCGCAGCCTGATATTGATGGTGGTCTGGTCGGCGGTGCATCGCTCGACGCCACTGAATTTCTGGGTATTTGTCGGGCATAAGGTAAATTATGGAATCCATTATTCTGATCGTTCATATCGTGCTGGCTCTTGGCATCATTGGTTTTGTGATGCTGCAGCAGGGTAAAGGTGCCGACGCCGGCGCATCATTCGGTAGCGGTGCTTCCCAGACTGTCTTTGGCAGCAGTGGCTCAGGTAACTTCCTCAGTCGTACCACCGCAATTCTGGCGACATTATTCTTCGTAACCAGTCTTGGTCTGGGTATTTATGCCAAGCAAAAAGCTGAAGGTTTCACTGATTTAGGAATTCCTAGTCAGGAAGTGATTGAAAAGCTTGAGAAAGATACCCCACTTGTGGAAGAATACGCGCCTTCCTCTGATGCACCTGAACTGGATGCATCAACCTCTGATGAACCTGCCGTGGAAACCACTGGCAATTAAGGTAAATCAGTTTTAGTGCGGATGTGGTGGAATTGGTAGACACGCCATCTTGAGGGGGTGGTGAGCCTAGCTCGTGCGAGTTCGAGTCTCGCCATCCGCACCAATTTATTCCGGGAAAGCGAACATGGTTCGCTTTTTCTGTTTAAAGCGCCTATAATGCGCGTGCTTTTAGAGAGCACTACTAAAAAGCCCCTCGAGTCAGGGGCTTTTTAGTAGTTGCTTTTCAGAAGCGATTCACGCCGGCAATGCCATGTGTGAGTCTCACAGGAATCTGCGGTAAACGTGGATTCCGGTCTGCATAAAGCAGTAGCGGACTGGGCACAACGTTGCCCAGTTTTTGTTTGTGGTGGGGGTAGTTTTTGGCAAAAGATACGCAATTAGCAGAGCTGTTGGCACCGGTAGTGGAATCCATGGGGTTTACCTATTGGGGGCTGGAGTTTATTTCCCAGGGACGTCATTCCCTGTTGCGTGTTTTCATCGACCATGCCGATGGCATTCTTGTCGACCATTGTGCGGAAGTCAGCCGACAGCTGGGCGCCGTACTCGATGTAGAAGATCCGATCGCGCAGGATTACACGCTGGAAGTTTCGTCCCCGGGGATGGATCGTCCGCTATTCACACTCGAACAATTCCAACAATATGCCGGCCACATTATTGATGTGCGTCTGCGTATGCCCTTTGAAGGGCGCCGAAAATACAAAGGCCAGTTAATTGGTGTCGAGCAGCAAGATGTCGTACTCGTCGTTGACGATCACGAATATTTACTGCCGATTGAACTGATTGATAAAGCCAATGTTGTTCCACAATTCAAGGACTAAGGTTGCAGAGCGAGGCTAGAAGATGAGCAAAGAAATTCTCCTGGTCGCGGAAGCGGTATCCAACGAAAAGGGCGTTTCAAAAGAAATTATTTTTGAAGCAATTGAGTCAGCCCTGGCAGCGGCCGCCAAGAAGCGCTACGAAGATGAAGAAGCCACTATCCGTGTGGATATTGACCGTAAAACCGGTGATTACCAAACCTTCCGCAGTTGGTTGGTGGTCAGCAATGATGTGGTTCCGGGGCTGGGCGATGAGCTGACCCTGCAGGAAGCCCACGAAATCGATACCAATCTGCAACCTGGCGACACTTACGAAATCGAAATCGACAATCCTGACTTCGGCCGTATCGCCGCTCAGGCTGCGAAGCAGATTATCGTACAGAAAGTCCGCGAAGCAGAACGTGCGCAGATTGTTGATCAGTACCAGCACCGCGTTGGTGAACTGATTAACGGTACTGTTAAAAAAGTGACACGCGATAACGTTATCGTCGATCTGGGTAATAACGCTGAAGGTCTGCTGCCGAAAGATCAGCTGATTGGTCGCGAAATTATGCGTATGGGTGATCGTGTGCGTGCCATCCTGCATGCCGTACGTCCGGAAAACCGTGGTCCGCAGCTGATGCTGAGCCGCACCATTCCGGAAATGCTGATCGAACTGTTCCGCATTGAAGTACCGGAAATTGCCGAAGAAGTTATCGAAATTAAAGGCGCGGCCCGTGATCCGGGTTCCCGTGCAAAAATTGCGGTAAAAACCAACGACAAACGTATCGACCCGGTTGGTGCTTGTGTGGGTATGCGGGGTGCGCGTGTTCAGGCAGTGACCAACGAACTGGGTGGAAACGAGCGTATCGACATCGTGCTGTGGGATGACAATCCGGCACAGCTGGTGATTAACGCCATGGCTCCGGCCGATGTAGCGTCGATCATTATGGATGAAGAAACCAACACTATGGATGTTGCTGTTGCCTCCGACAATCTGGCCCAGGCCATTGGTCGTGGCGGTCAGAACGTACGTCTGGCTTCCGAGCTTACCGGCTGGGAAATCAACGTTATGACCGAAGAAGAAGCATCCGAGAAACAGAATGAAGAAGCCTCCGGCTTTATCGAAGGATTTATGAAATCCCTCGATCTGGACGAAGACTTCGCCACCCTGCTGGTTGAAGAAGGTTTCACCACGCTGGAAGAAGTGGCTTACGTGCCAATGGAAGAGATGCTGAGCATCGACGGTCTGGATGAAGAAGTGGTTACCGAACTGCGCAACCGCGCGAAAGACGTACTGCTGACTCAGGCCATTGCTTCCGAAGAAAAACTGGAAAATTCCCAGCCGGCGGACGATCTGCTGAACATGGAAGGAATGGAGAAACACCTGGCACTGGTTCTGGCAAGTAAAGGCATTTGTACGATGGAAGATCTGGCCGAGCAATCCATCGATGACCTGTTGGACATTGAACAGATGACTGAAGAAAAAGCGGCGGAATTGATTATGACCGCACGCAAGCCCTGGTTTGAGGGCAACGACTAACCACTGCTCGGCATAGGAGAAACGTATGGCAGATGTAACAGTTAAAGAACTCGCCGACGTGGTAGGGACAAGCGTTGAGCGCTTATTGTCCCAAATGAAAGAAGCGGGGTTGCCACAAACCGCAGCCAGTCAGTCTGTTTCTGATGATCAGAAACAGTCTTTGCTGCTTTTTCTGAAGAAAAGCCATGGTGAAGCAGCGGCAACGCCGAACAAAATTACGCTGAAGCGTAAAGTCACCACGACCCTGAAAACGGGTCAGGGTGGCAAGAAAGCCGTCGCCATTGAAGTTCGTAAAAAACGCACGTATGTAAAACGCGAAGAGCTGGATCTGGAAGCTGAAAAAGCGAAAGAAGAAGCTGCACGTGTTGAAGCCGCCGCCCAGGTTGCTGCAGAAGCTCCTGCCGCTCCGGTTGCAGAAGAAGCTCCGGCAGCCGTTGTTGCTGAGGCCCCTGCTGCTGCAGAAGCGCCGGCCGCAGAAGCTGCTGTTGCTGAAAAGCCAGCCGCTAATGCCAAGCCTGCTGCTAAAGCCAAGCCTGCTACCGTCGAAGAAGACGCAGCACAGAAACGTGCTGAAGCTGAAGCTGCTCAGGCTCGTCAGGAAGAAAACCGTAAAAAGTCGAATAAAACCGTCGACAAAAAACGTGTTGATCTGCGTGAAAACAGCCGCTTCACCGATGGTGGTGAAGACGACCGCAACCGTTCACGTCGTGGCGGTAAGGGCAAGATGAAAGGTGGCCGTGGCCGTCAGCAGTCTGCCAATGAGCACGCGTTTACCCGTCCTACCGCGCCAGTGGTTCACGAAGTTGAACTGCCGGAAGCCATTACCGTTGCCGATCTGGCATCGAAAATGGCGGTTAAAGCCGGTGAAGTGATCAAGACCCTGATGAAAATGGGCGTTATGGCGACCATTAACCAGATTCTGGATCAGGACACAGCCACCCTGGTGGTTGAAGAAATGGGTCACAAAGTGACCAAACTGATTGCTGATAACGCACTGGAAGTGGCCGTTACCGAATCCGTTTCTTACGAAGGTGATGAACAGCCACGTGCTCCGGTAGTTACCGTAATGGGTCACGTTGACCATGGTAAAACCTCGCTGCTCGACTATATCCGTCGTACCCGCGTGGTATCCGGTGAGGCCGGTGGTATCACTCAGCACATCGGTGCTTACCACGTAGAAACCGATCACGGCATGGTGTCCTTCCTGGATACTCCGGGACACGCCGCGTTTACTTCGATGCGTGCCCGTGGTGCTCAGTCTACCGACGTTGTCATCCTGGTGGTGGCTGCGGACGATGGTGTGATGCCGCAAACCGAAGAAGCCATCCAGCACGCGAAAGCCGCTGATGTGCCGATTGTGGTTGCCATCAACAAAATGGATAAAGAAGCCGCCGACCCTGAGCGTGTGAAGAGCGAACTGTCCGCCCGTGACGTACTGCCGGAAGACTGGGGCGGTACCGTTCCGTTTATCCCGGTATCTGCGCACACCGGTCAGGGTATTGATGATCTGCTTGAAGCGGTTCTGCTGCAGGCCGAAATTCTGGAGCTTAAAGCGCATTTCACCGGTCCTGGTCAGGGCGTTGTGGTTGAATCCCGTCTGGATAAAGGACGTGGTCCGGTTGCAACCCTGCTGGTTCAGAACGGTACGCTGAAAAAAGGCGACATCGTTCTGGCGGGTACCTGTTACGGTCGCGCCCGTGCACTGCTGGACGAAAATGGTCAGCAGGTGAACGATGCTGGTCCGTCCATTCCGGTTGAGATCCTCGGCCTGAACGGTACACCGGAAGCCGGTGACAACTTCATGGTTGTTGAAAGCGAGAAGAAAGCCCGTGAAGTGGCTGAATTCCGTGAAAACAAAATGAAAGAACTGGTACAGCAGCGTCAGCAGGCAGCCAAACTGGATGCCCTGTTCAGCGGTATGGGTGAAGGTCAGGTTGCTAACCTCAACGTGGTTGTTAAAACCGACGTGCGTGGTTCGCTGGAAGCCATTGTGGCCTCCCTGCAGAAACTGGCGACCGACGAAGTACGCGTAAACGTCGTATCTTCCGGTGTTGGTGGTATCACCGAAACTGACGCGACCCTGGCGGTTGCCTCCGGTGCGGTTATGTTCGGCTTCAACGTTCGTGCGGATAACGCAGCGAAGAAAGTGGTCGAGAATAACGGCGTGGATATGCGCTACTACAGCGTGATTTACGATCTGCTGGACGATGTTAAACAGGCCATGGCTGGTCTGCTGGCGCCGGAACTGCGTGAAGAAATCACCGGTATTGCTGAAGTCCGTGATGTCTTCAACTCACCGAAATTCGGCCAGATTGCCGGCTGTATGGTGATTGATGGTGTTGTTTACCGTCACAAGAAGATCCGCGTACTGCGCGACAACGTTGTGGTCTATGAAGGCGAGCTGGAATCCCTGCGCCGCTTCAAAGATGACGTTGCCGAAGTACGTCAGGGTATGGAATGTGGTATCGGTGTGAAGAACTATCAGGACGTCCGTCCGGGCGACCAGATCGAAGTGTTCGATGTACGTGAAATTGCCCGTACACTCTGATCTGCACCAGCACCTGTAACGGGCCTCCGGGCCCCGACAGCAAAGCCCGGCTCCGTGTCGGGCTTTGCTGTCTCTGACAGACCAGCGCCAGAGCTGTACACATGCCTGACGCTGGGTAACAGAGGATTTAAATATGCCAAAAGATTACAGCCGTACCTCGCGCCTGGGTGAACAGATTCAGCGCGACCTGGCCCATATGATTCAGTTTGAGATGAAAGACCCGCGTCTGGGTATGGTCACACTGAACTACGTAAAAGTTGCCAAAGACCTGGGCTATGCCGACATCTACTTCACCGTGATGGGCGCCAAAGGCGAAACCGATGCCGAAATCCGCAAACAGACTTCAGCCATTCTGAACGATGCGGCCGGTTACCTGCGTAACGAACTGGCGCGTATTATGCGCACCCGCATTACGCCGCACCTGCGTTTTCATTACGATGAGAGCATGGACCGTGGTCACCACCTGACCGGCCTGATCAAGAAAGCGCTGGAAGAAGATAAAGCCCATCATCAGGATGATGCCGACTCATCTGACAATCAGGGCTGATACATGGCGCGTGGAAAAAAAGGCCGTGCGGTCAGCGGCATTCTGGTGGTCAATAAGCCGCTGGGATTGTCTTCCAACCAGGTGCTGCAACGGGTGAAATTCCTGTTCGGCGCCCAGAAAGCCGGGCATACCGGTGCGCTGGACCCGCTGGCAACCGGCGTACTGCCGATCTGCCTGGGAGAGGCCACCAAGTTTTCACAGCTGTTGCTGGAGTCTGACAAAGGCTACGACACCACCGCGCTGCTGGGCGAAATCCGCTCCAGCGGTGACGGCGAAGGCGAGGTGATTGCGACCGCCGAAGTGCCGCCGCTGACCCATGCTGAAGTGGAAGCGGTGCTCGATCGCTTCCGTGGCGCTGTCGAGCAGGTGCCGCCGATGTTTTCAGCGCTGAAGCTCGATGGCAAGCCGCTGTATGAGCTGGCGCGTCAGGGTATGAGTGAAGAAGATATCCGTGCGGTCGCTGAGAAAAAGCGCCGTATCATCACCATCTATGAACTGCTGCTGCGTGAACAGCGCGCCACCGAGCTGGATCTGTCGGTGCGCTGCTCGAAAGGCACCTATATCCGCACACTGGTGGAAGATATCGGTCAGGCGATTGGTTGCGGCGCTTATGTCAGCAAGCTGCACCGTACTCTCTGCGGGCCTTACCACGCCGGGCAGATGGTCACGCTGGAGCAGGTGCAGGAAGCGGCCGAGCAGGGGCATGACGCACTGGATGCGTTACTGCTGCCGACCGAAACCGCTTTGCCCGACTGGCCGGAAGTGGCTCTGACACTGGCGGAAGCGGATAAAATCCTGCATGGGCAGCCAGTCAGTACTGGCCTGCCCGCCAGTCCTTCTGTACAATTGTGGGCCGTTGAATCAGGCGTCCGGCAATTGCTTGGCATTGGCCGCATTGAAGAAGGCAAGGTAAAACCACAGCGTTTGCTGCAGGTGACACTGCCTTAACCGGAAGTTTTGCTTCAACCGTCGCCATCAGGCGGCACGCATCTCACTGTTAATGTGCACGGTGACGATGATCATATAATCCCGGACTTCTACAGATGTCCGCGCACATTCATGGAGTAAGTAAAGATGGCATTAACTGCTGCTACTAAAGCTGAGATTGTAAAAGAGTATCAAACTGCTGAAGGCGATACCGGTTCTCCTGAAGTTCAGGTTGCACTGCTGACCCACAACATCGTTGGTCTGCAGAGCCACTTCAAAGAACACGGTAAAGATCACCACTCACGTCGTGGTCTGATCCGCATGGTTAACCAGCGTCGTAAGCTGCTGGACTACCTGAAGCGTAAAGATGCTGCCCGTTACACCGCACTGATCGGTCGTCTGGGTCTGCGTCGCTAAGATCTCAAGCTTGCAGCAAAAGCCCTACGGGGCTTTTGTTGTATCTGGCCAGTCAGGCTATCCTGTTCTGCTTCTGCGGAATAACAACTACCTGCCAAGCTGTGGTGCCAACCCCACTATTCACAGGAATGTGGTGGTGCTTCTAAATATTGGCTTTGCACACGCATCGTTCTGCTCAGGCAAGACAGCGTCTGTCAGAGCAGAGTTAATATTTAGAAGTACCGGCAGTCAGCAGGTTTATCGGTAAATTTAAGGAAATACGAATACATGAGCACAAAACCTGTTGCTAAGACCAAAACCTTTCAATTCGGTAACGACACCATCACCCTGGAAACCGGCCGTGTAGCCCGTCAGGCCGATGGCGCAGTACTGGCAACCATGGGTAAAACCCAGGTGCTGGCCACTGTTGTTGCTGCCAAAAGCACTAAACCAGGCCAGGATTTTTTCCCGCTGTCTGTTCACTATCAGGAAAAAATGTACGCCGCCGGCCGTATTCCTGGTGGCTTCCTGAAGCGCGAAAGCCGCCCTTCAGAAAAAGAAACCCTGACTTCCCGTCTGATTGACCGTCCTATTCGTCCGCTGTTCCCGGAAGGTTTCATGAACGAAGTTCAGGTTATCCTGACCGTTATGTCTTCTGAAAAAGAAGTGGATCCGGATATCTGCGCCATGATCGCCACCTCTGCTGCTCTGGCAGTATCCGGTGTGCCGTTCAATGGTCCTATCGGTGGTGCCCGCGTTGGCTTCACTGAAGAAGACGGCTATATGCTGAACCCAACCCAGACCCAGATGCAGGATTCCCTGCTGGACATGGTTGTGGCCGGTACCAAAGACGCTGTGCTGATGGTTGAATCCGAAGCTCAGGAACTGACCGAAGACGAAATGCTGGGTGCGGTATTGTTCGCCCACACCGGTTTCCAGTCCGCCATCACCGCCATCAACGAGTGGGTTGAAGAGCTGGGTGTGCAGAAGTGGGACTGGACTGCAGAAGCCAAAAACACCGCGCTGTACGAAGCGGTTAAAGCCGAAGCGGCCGCTGGTATCGGTGAGGCTTACACCATCTCCGACAAAATGGCCCGTTACGCCCGTCTGGACGAAGTGAAAAAAGCCGCCGTTGAAAAACTGGCTGCTGGTGAAGGCGAAGAAGGTTTCTCCGCTGACGAAATCGCCGAAATGGTTGGCGAGCTGAAGTACGAAGTCGTACGTAACCGTGTTATCGAAGGCCAGCCACGTATCGACGGTCGTGATAACGACACCGTACGCCCGCTGACCATCGAAACCGGTGTGCTGAAAACCACCCACGGTTCAGCCATCTTCACCCGTGGTGAAACTCAGGCCATCGTTGTCACCACTCTGGGTTCAACCCGTGATGCGCAGATGATCGACTTCCTGCACGGTGCGAAAGACGATCCGTTCCTGTTCCAGTACAACTTCCCTCCATACTCTGTGGGTGAAGCTGGCCGTCTGGGCGCTCCTGGCCGTCGTGAAATCGGTCATGGCCGTTTAGCCCGTCGTGGTATCCAGGCGATGATGCCTAGCCATGATGAATTCCCGTACACCATCCGTGTGGTATCGGAAATCACTGAATCCAATGGTTCTTCTTCCATGGCTTCTGTGTGTGGTGCCTCTCTGTCTCTGATGGACGCGGGTGTACCGATCAAGGCGCCTGTTGCCGGTATCGCTATGGGTCTGATCAAGGAAGGCGACAAGTTTGCCGTTCTGACCGATATCCTGGGTGACGAAGATCACCTCGGCGATATGGACTTTAAAGTGGCCGGTACTGACGAAGGTATCACTGCTCTGCAGATGGATATCAAGATCGAAGGTATCACCGAAGAAATCATGGAAATCGCTCTGGAGAAGGCCAAAGCTGCGCGCTTTACCATCCTTGAGCAGATGAACACCGTGATTGCTGAGCCACGTAAAGAACTGGCGGAAAATGCTCCGACCATGTCTACCATGAAGATCCCGTCTGACAAGATCCGTGACGTGATTGGTAAAGGTGGCGCGACTATCCGTGATATCACCGAGAAGACCGGTGCGTCTATCGACATCAACGACAACGGCGAAATCAAGATCTTCGCTGCTGGCAAAGAAGCGTCTGATGCTGCCCGTCAGATGATCGAAGCCATCACTGCTGAAATCGAAGTAGGTACCACCTACACCGGTAAAGTCAGCAAGATCGTTGATTTCGGTGCCTTCATTACCGTTCTGCCTGGTAAAGATGGTCTGCTGCATATCTCCCAGATCAGCGAAGATCGCGTAGAGAACGTGTCTGACTTCCTGACCGAAGGTCAGATCGTTAACGTACACGTTGCCGATGTTGATCCTAAAGGCCGTATCAAGCTGACCATGAAAGGTATTGAGCAGCCTGCTTAATTCTTTCTGAGTTAAAAAAAACCGCCCCGGTGCAAGCCGCGGCGGTTTTTTTGTGGTTGTCAGCGACGGAATTATTGATTTAAGGAAGTGTAAAGATTGATCGATTTGTTTAAAATACCGTCCGGTACAGAAGTACTCTCCAGGATAAATAAGAAGGATTATTATTATGACACGGTATATGTCGACCCTGCCGGTTGCAGTCTTTACGTTAGCTCTTACAGCCTGTGGTGGCAGCAGCAGCTCGGGCAGCAGCGATTCAGTTAAAGCAATTGATTACAGCGGCGCTGAAACCCAGGCTCTTCTTTCGACAGATAATCAGGACGATTTTGCTGCCTCCGCCGCAGAAATTCTTTCTGATCGTCTGCAGCGGGGAAGCACCCCCGATGTTTCTTTGCCAATTGGTGTTGTTGCTGAATCTGTTGATGCTGACAGGGTTGCAGAACAGGCAAAGAATGCACTGACGTTTGTTGAAGAAAAGTTAGCCGGTTATGGGTTGAATATTCCCGTTGCAGCCAGCTCTTCTGAAGTCATTAATGGTGATTGTGGTGGTACGCTGAAAGCATCTGGCAACGAAACCAGTGGTTCTATTGTTCTTTCCAATTTCTGTAATTATGACGGTGCTAATACCATTATTCTGAACGGCAAAATGTCGTTTGCTTATAAAGAAACCGCAACGGAAGAAATCGTAACGCTGGAAATGTCCAACTATTCTGTAACGGCTGATGGTGAAACACTGACAATGTCAGGTACCGCTGTTATGACCAATAATAAGTTTAACGACGACAACAGCTTCTATATCAGTGTTCGTGCATCCTTCGGCGGAGAGACCGTTCTGGTTGCAGGACGTGAAGTGTGTGTCAGCGGTGTATGTACAGATAGTGACTACGTAGAGGCTGGCAATGGTCAGGTCTACCGTATTGATAATACCGTTGTAACCAGCAACATTAATTCTTACGACGTTAATGCTGTTTTCTTCCATCCTTCTCATGGTTCCGTTGAGCTGTCTGGTGATGACCTGACGCTTTGCAACGATGGTTCCATTGGTTCAGGGGTTATGTATCTGAGCGATGCAGATCAAACTCTTACTGTCACATTCTCAGCCTGTGGCGAGTACAGCGTTGAATTGATGAGAAACAACTTGCTCTGATTCCTTTTGATGGCGAATCATAACCATCATCAAACTCAGAGGACCGGATACCGCTTCGCGGTATCCGGTTTTTTATGTGTATTCCTTATTGCCTCTCCTCAGCTGCTGTCTGCCCACGAAGTTTATTTCCAGGCAGGTACCAGCCGCTGGTTTTATCAGGAATTTTCGCAGGATGGCTCTGAGCTGGATCGGGAGCAGGGTTATCTTCCTGCATTTGAAATCCGGGCAGATCTGAATATATCTGCCCGGTATTCTGTGCTGCTGGAATATGGGCAGCAGCAGGGGGAATTGTCATATATCGGTTATACCCAAACCGGTCAGCCTCACACGACAAAAACCGATGAGGCTCGTCAGCGTTACCGGCTTGGCGGGCAATGGTCTTCAGAACAGGGATTGCAAGCCTCGCTGGCCTGGCAGCAGCATGACTGGCAGCGGCGTATTCAGCCCCATAATACCGTTTCGGGTTTGAACGAATATTATCGCTGGTCCGGGCCGGTTGCTCAGCTCGGTTACCGCTGGGCTTTATCGCGCGGTGAACTTGCTTTGGCTGCGGAAGCCGGATACTGGCAGGATAGTGAGCTGATAGTTGATTTGCGGAATTCAGGGTTTGGTCGCCCGGCTCTTGTACTGCCTGCCGGCTATGAGTATGGGTTATTACTGAGTTATCGTTTTGCTTTGAATGAGATCAGCTTTATACAGCTGGGTCACAGTCAGCGGTATCGTTACTTTCCCCGTAGCAAGGCCACAAAACAGAGTAATGGCCTGAACATCATCAGCCTGCACGAGCCGGAAACGCAGAGTCATGAGCAGGAATACTGGCTGGGTCTGGGTTGGCGTTTCTGAATAATAAAATTATTTTCTGAGCCGAAGCCGGCCAGTTATATTCAATATCATTCCTTTTTTATCTTAAGTACTAATGCTTTAGATTTCGTAAAGAATATACGTTGCTCTGTGTTTCAGTCGTTTAATTACCACTCAGAATCTAAGCCATATTTCTGATATTTATAGACTGAAAATCCGCTCACTGACCCGTATAGATAATGTTCATTGTCATTGTCTTTAAATGATCAATCGCTCCATCCTTTTGGAGGATGTTAGGGGAGCGATATTGGTGTATTTCTAAAGCCCCGTGGTCACCTCTTTATGGTTTTTACCGTAAAGGATTACAAATGGAGCTGTAAATGAAATATATCCTGCCAGGAATACTGACTGTACTTTTCTTTATTAATCCGGTTATCGCGTCGGCTAATGCCAGTGACGCACGGATGGTCGCATTTTTTCCTGTTGAATCTGAAGTCTGTCCTGCTGGTTGGAGTGAATATAAACCAGCCAAAGGCTATCTGATTCGTGGCACCGACAATACAAAACTGATCGGAACCCGCAAAGGTGATGCTATTGCTGACGCCAAAGCCCCCCTTCATCGTCATAAAATACAGGCTGATCTCCCTCTGGCAAGAGAAGGGCTGGGTTTAATCAGTGGTCCGCACGCGAGGGTAGACAACAGTAGCGTTAATGTTAATGGCTGGAGTGATACCTCTGACGGTGCGATGCCCTATATCCAGTACCTTATTTGTCAGGAAGACGTTCCCAAAACCGGAGAACCATCGCAGAGTATTTTCCTCCCGCGCAACACCGTGCAGTGGTTTACCGGCAGCTCTTGTCCTACAGGTTGGGCACTGTATGAACCTTTGATTGGCAATAAAGGACGTACTGCCTTGCCCTTGCCAAGGGATGCAGTGGCAACCAGTGTTGCTGCTGTGGTTGATGAAGACCCGAACTGGGTTAATCATGCGCATAAATTATTTTTTAATATGCCGGGTAAAGAAAACAACATCAGCCTGGAAGTTAACCACACGGATGATCCTTATTTTTTAAACCCCTTTCATAAAACCGATGTGGCCAAGTCATCTCTGCGGGAAATTGAGCGCCTGAGCGATGATGCGGTCCGCACTGATGTTCCCGCAAAATCGTTTGAAATTCTGATGCCCTATGTCTATCTGCGTCCCTGTCATAAAGAAAGCAATACCGTTAATGTGGCTGAACTTCCGGCCGGTATGGGAGTATTTTCAAAGAGCTTTTCCTGCCCAACGGGACTATACAATGTTGCGTCTTCCGCCGGTCGTTTTCTTGTCGGATTGCCTGAGCAAAAGCCGGGTTCAGAAAAACCTTTAAGTGGCACAGCATTCGGAGCTGAGCCATTAAAGTCAGAAGGAAAGCCGGAGCATTTCCACCGAGTTGATATTCCTGTTTCCCTGAATACCTGGGATATGGATACCTCGACTTTTCTGCCCTACAAAGATCATTTGAAGGGACTGAGCAAAGGCTCTTCGAAAGTAGAAGGAAAGACCGAATACGCGTCGATGATTTTCTCTTATGTACAGCTTAAGTTTTGCAAGGTTCAGGAATAAACGGACATTACCCACATAATCAGGGCCTGTTGTAGCAGGCCCCTGCAAGGAGCCAAGCCTATGAATCCCGCACATTCAGTTTATAAATTACCGCTATCTATTAATGCCAGCGTCGATACCATGATGGAGCATCTTGCTATCAAGCGGACTCCGGTAGCTGCCGACTCGCGTAATAAGCTTATTGCTATTCACCGTTCTCAGGATAATGACACTCGCCATAAAACCGATCTTATCGGTGTACGCCAGCAGCCTCATCCGGATTTAAAAAATGCCACTCAGACTATTCTGATGCATTACTTTGAAGATGAAACCAGCGCCTCAGGCTGGTCACATGAAGAAACTCCGCTGGAAGATGTTTATGATCCGGGCAGTAAAGAAAAGCTGCTCAGCGGTGTGCGTGAGCTGAGCGGTTTTCATCAGAATGGCATTACCTATTTATTTGTTCAGTATCAGTCACCGTCATCGCAGAACAGCTACAGCGTTAAAATTCTCTGGTCGGTTATGGAGAATGGCCGGCCCGTCTGGCAAGAAAAAAAATGGGATCACAGAGGAGATGACGCACGTTCCGTACTGTCCTCGGTTCGTCAGCTGTCCATTCATCGCCGCAATGACGGACAGCACGTTCTGTACGGCGTTACCCGCGGATTTGGTGATCCGGAATTAGCGCGCGGAGAAGAAGAATTCTTCATGATTATTCCGCGGAAACCGGCTGATCTGTCGGCAATCACTCATCAGGATATTGCATTTGATACCCTGCACGACAGCGATCATGAAATTCCGAATTGGGATGGTATTGAAAATGCCAGTATCTATCAGCTGGCAACACCATTGGACGGTGAAGCTGATAGTGATGAAAACCGCTACACATTGCTGCGGTTGCGTAACGGGAAAATTGAATTCCACACTACCAGAGTATTACCTGTCAGCCGCTTTTATGCGCAGCCACGTTTAAGTTTTGACCGTGGTTCTGTACTGGTTGACAGTCAGGGTGTCGATTTATCTTCAGCCAGAATTTTTTCCGTTCCTGCCGGACCTGAGGATGCCCTGCTGGTTCATCAGCCTTCTGGTGATCTGGGGATTCTGGAAAACATTCACTCAGCCCAACCGGGTTATCGTTCGCTTCTGCAGGAGGCAGGCCCCGCTGACATTGACCGCTTAAGTATCGGTGTCGTAGGGCATCCGGGGAGCACTGATGCCAGCCTTGCCATTTTTGCGACACCGGCAGGTCAGAATACGCTGTGGCTGTTACGTCTGGATGCCCATGCGTCTCAGAGCTCCTGGGTATGTTTGGGTGATCAGGTCAGCGACATTGCCTGTCCGAGAATTATGCCTGACGGTGCGGAGCTGTTTCAGGTTTCGCCGCAGGCCGGAAAAATAGAGTTCAAGCGTCAGCATCCCCAGACTTACAGCTGGACGACCAATGAGCTTGCCGTAGCCACCACCGATTTAACCGGAGTAACCCCGATAAATGCGCACGTCGTTGATATTGAGGTTACAGATGCGAACTTTATTCCCTGTCCACACCGGGAAATTACATTAACCAGCGATACCCCTTGTCTGCTGTATATCGATGGTGTGACCTATCGCGTGGGACCAAGACTGCCGTTAACTCTTACCAGTAATGGTTATGGTCGTATCCGGGGCGTTATTCCGGCTGATGGTTTAAAAGCGCCGGTATTTACAGTGAATACGGCGGATGCTGCGGCCATCAGGGTTTATCCTAATGGCCGTCTCAGTGAACGCCTTGCCGGTAATGCCAAAGGCTTTAATGTCAGTAAAAGTATCGCCGAGCTTGCTCCGGCGGAGCATCGCACAGCGGTTAATCAACTGATTAAGAGCTATGGTGATGCAGCCAGTAAATCGAAGCGGGGAGTGAACTGTGACGGAACGCAGCGGAAACAGTATCGGCTCAGCTCGCAGGGGAATGGTTTGTTTGTCGATGAAACCTCAGCCGGAAATACACTGAGCGCCGTACCGCTGGAAGGGTTTGCCGGAGATATCCTGAATCATATCCGCCAGGGATTTAATGATATTAAGCAAATGGTGGTCCGGGTTTTTGATGCCAGTGTTGAATTCCTGATTCAGACCGGTAATGAAATACTGAAATTTACCAACAGTGTGTTTGACAGCATCGTTGATGGTTTTGAAGCTCTGGCAGACTTTCTCTCAGAGGTGTTCGAAAAACTGGGCGACGTGGTAAAGGATATAGGGAAAAAGATCCTTGATGCCGTCAGTTTTGTTTTTGGTGGTAAGGATGTCTTTGCTGCCAACGATGCTTTACAAAGTACTATCAAATCCGGATTCATGACAACTTCTTCCAATCTTGTGAAGCTTGGGACGAGGATGAACTCGGAGTATCAAAGGCATATTGATATTATTGATGAACACCTTGATTCATTGATCGATCAGTCGCAAAAAGCAAAAAATGTACGCTCAGCAAGTGCTGAGCAGGGGATGTCTTTTGGCGGGGTTGATATTCCTGCACCTTCAGCTCTGGTTAAAACCAACAGAGCGGGTAGTGACATTATGGGCGGAAATCAGGGTAAGTTTGATGAAGCAAGTCCTGATGTCAGTGCAGAGAAAACTGAAGCGGATGTAATCAATAATTTACTGAAGAAACTCCGCTCAAACTATGAAAAAGATGTGGCTGGAGTGATTCGTGATATCGGCGATAAACTCAGCTCGGACAGCTCGTTTATTGAAAAGCTGAGTTCCATGCCACTGGAGATTATCCGGTTATTAAAAGGCGTTATAAAAACGATCGCTAAGCTTGCAGGAGACGTTCTTGAAGCGGCTGTTAAACTGATTGATATTCTTCTTTCCCGTTTGTTTGAAGCATTTGAAAGTAAAATTGATATTCCGGTTCTGAATACGCTGGTCCAGCTTTGGTCTGGCGATAATGAACGGAAGCTTTCTTACTTTGACATTATTACCTTACCATTTGCTTTTATCGGTACTGCTATCTGGAAAATTGTTTCAGGAAAAGCAATTGTGACATCCGAAATGAACGAGGAATATATACCGTGGGTCGATAACCTTCCTGCTGTAATGGATTTTTCTTCAGTCGGGGGACCCAGGAAGAAAGTTAAACACAGATCGCTTGGTGCTGCCGCTGTTTCTGATGAATCCACAGATCCTTCGGACAGTTTTAAGAATATCTATGGTTTTCTGGAGATAATGGCCGCACTGACTATTATTGCTGCACTTGCCGGTATTCTGGTTGGAATGACGGCCCAGCCTGTTGCAACGGTTGCAGAGATTACCACCACAAGTTCCGGTCCGGCAGGAGTCGTTGTTATGATTATGACACTGATACCGGTATTGCTCGTTCTTACACAGAAAATTGTTACGCTGTTTTATGAAATATATGAGGGAATACGTATTCCATCTGGCGAGTCTGTAAATGCGGATGAGAAGGCTAAAAATACTGGTCTGGTAATATTGATATTTGCCATTATCGCCGTTGCAATGCTGATCGCTATTATCGGTGTTGTCGTCAAAATAATACTCAAAATACCAGGCTACGTTGTAAATACGATACTGAATGTATTATCGATTATCGCCGGTGTTGGCTTGCTGGGATACGCTGTCTATAACATCGTCGAGCATGCGATTTCCCATGGTAACAATGGCAACGATGAGCATTTGTGGGGAATTGGCCTTGAAGCTGCTTCGGGGGTTGGCAGCCTGATTTCTATCGCGGCAACGATCTGTGTGATCATTGCCAGTAATCTGATAAAAGGTGAGGTTATTTCCGGAGCTGTTATGACGGCAGTGGCGGTTGGTCTGCAGACGACCTCAACCATTATCTCAAAAGGAGCAACCATTATAGAGGGTGGACGCACAGCTGAGGCTCTGGCTAAGGGCAGGCCTAAATCAGAAAACTGAGTTCTTTGCGGGGCTCAGTTCAGGCCTGAATATCAATAAAGCGACCGCGACGGGATGTGCCGTCGCTTGCTGAGGTATTCAGGAATGCCTGTATTTCGGGACGCTGCGGATCACTGACCAGACTGCGTGTGCTGATACCGGAACTCTCGCTGTCCTCGTCACGTACAGGCAGATATTCCACTGTGGCTGTAGTTGTTGCTGTAGTTGTTGCGGTTGTTATTGCTGCTGCTTCAGCGGCAGGGTTAGGCGGATTGCTGTCAGCCTGAGTGCGGGAACGCTGACTGTCATCCCGGCTGTTAATTCTTGCTGTCTTTTCAACAGTCTCCGCTGCCAGGCTGTCCGGCTTTTTCGCCAGGGCAGGTGCAGAAGTGCCAGAAGCTTTCAGCGGACTGACAGGGCTGCTGTTATAGCCAGTTAAGCCGGATGAAGGCAGGATGTTCATGCAGGAGATCTCACAGATTCTGAGCGCGTAAGAGCTACTATAGCGGCAGATTTATGCAGCGTCAGATGTGTGGCTGATTTAATCGGCGGAATATCCTGTCACGATCCCCTGTGAGCGTAGCGCTACCGGATCGTGACAAAAATATGCCGGATTATCACCTTATAAAAGCGTCATTAACCCGTTCTTTTATCGCCTCAGGCGGTTTCACCCGGCAGGCAGAACTCACCTTTCATATAGGCAAAGCAACGTCCGGCAATCAGCACCCGATCGTGTTCCAGCTGTAGCATGGCATCTCCGCCACGGGCCGAGCACTGCCAGCCGTTGAGCTGGGTTTTGCCCAGTTTTTCGCTCCAGTAAGGGGTCAGCGTACAGAATGAGGAACCGGTTACCGGATCTTCATCCAGACCCTGACGCGGAGCGAAGAAGCGGCTGACAAAATCATAGCCTTCGCTGTCACTGCGGGCGGTTACCATAACCGCAAAGGTGTCTAACTGGCTGAGCAGTGTCTGGTTGGGGCGACAGTTGCGCAGAGCCTGCTCACTTTCCAGCTCAACCAACATATCGCGGGCATTACAGATGGCGACCACTTTCTGACCAAGGGCTTGTTCCAGCTGTTGCTGCAGCAGCGGATTGTTAATCATCTCTCCCGGGCGCGCCGGAAAATCCAGCTGTAACATAGTATTGTCGCCGCCATTACTGCGCAGTGCGCGCACGGTCAGATTGCCGGCTTCCTGAGTCGAGAATGGGATAATCTCGCGCAAATCCTGCAGTTCATTACGGATAACCCAGGCGGCCGCCAGTGTCGCATGTCCACAAAGGTCAACTTCTGTCGTCGGAGTGAACCAGCGGATATGGTAAATACCGTCGCTGTTTTTAACGAAGAAGGCGGTTTCAGACAGATTGTTTTCGGCCGCAATGGCCTGCATCTGCTCCTCATTCAGCCACTCTTCCAGTGGTACGATGGCGGCAGGGTTGCCACTGAAACCGTTAACAGATTGGCGGATAAAGGCATCAATTTTGTAAACAGAATAACGCATGGAGGCTTACCGGCGATGAGTGTATTACCGATAGTAACAGGCGTATCAGCGATATGGGAGAGACAAGTTGCTATAAAATAATGGTAAGCAGCCGGTTTTCCCGGCTGCTTTATCAGGGATTAATCCAGCAAGGCAATATCCAGATATTCAGGTACTTCCACCTCCCAGTTAAACTCGTCTTTTAAATGCCGGCGCATGGCGTCGGCGGCACAGCTTTCACCGTGAGTAATAAAGACTTTGCGTGGTTTGCCGGGCATTTTCTTCAGCCAGTCCGATATTTCCACATAATCCCCATGGCTGGATAAAGCCTGGAGGTTGGCTATCTCAGCCTGAACCTGACAGTACTGGCCATGAATTTTAATATGGTCAGCCCCCTTGGTCAGACTGTCGCCACGGGTACCGGCTGCCTGATAACCAAGAAACAGAATACTGTTACGCGGATCAGATACCAGAGCCTTCAGATGGTGAAGAACACGCCCACCGCTGGCCATACCGCTGGCGGAAATAATAATGGCCGGTGTTTTCTTTTCCACCAGAGCGATGGATTCTTCGGTGGTTTTTACATAGATGGTCATATCATCCATACGGCTGCAGTCGTCTTCTGTCAGTTTATGCAGATCGTGATGACTGAAGAAAATAGAGGTCGCACGGATTGCCATCGGGCTGTTCAGATACACCGGCAATGATGGAATACGTTGCTGATCACGCAGGCGCTGCAGGTAATGTAAAACCAGCTGTGCACGTCCCACGGCAAAAGCCGGCATTAATACAATACCGCCGCGCTTATAGGTGCGGTTAATCACGTCGGCAATGGCTTCCTCGGCATCAATCTCTTCGTGGCGGCGGTCGCCATAGGTTGATTCCACCACCAGATAATCGGTTGCCGGAAGTGGCTGTGGCGGATACATAATGGCATCGTTACTGCGGCCGACATCACCGGTAAACGTAATGCTTTTTCCCTGAAATTCCAGACGGATAGAGGTCGCGCCAAGAATATGTCCGGCGGGAATAAACTGCGCGGTCATACCGCCGGGAAGAGTCAGGGTTTCTCCCTGAGGAACATCTTTAAATTGCTTCAGAACTTTGCGTGCGTCTTCTTCGGTGTAAAGCGGTTCTGCGGGATCATGCTTTGAAAATTTCTTTTTGTTGGCATAACGCGCATCTTCTTCCTGCAGAAAACCGGCATCCGGAAGCAGTACTTTGCAGAGTGCATGAGTAGCTTCGGATGAATAAACCGGGCCGTGAAAACCGCGTTTCATCAATGCCGGTAAAAAACCGGAGTGATCGATATGAGCATGGGTAAGTAATACGGCATCAACCTGGTCGGCCGGAAAAGGCAGCTCATTCCAGTTGCGGCGGCGGACATTTTTTATTCCCTGAAATAAACCGCAGTCGATCAGAATTTTGTAGCGATCATATTTAACCAGATACTTGGAACCGGTGACGGTACCGGTAGCGCCGATAAACTGAACCTGAAACGGACTCTGCATAGGGATATTCCTTGCGGAACACGAGGTCATTCTTTAACAGGCAAGGCACCGCAGGACGGTTTTTTACCCACGAATTTCTCAGTGTTTCCTTTATCATGAGTGAAGTGAAAAATCATTCTGGCAGATACAACGAAGCATGGGAAACGCTGTCAGAGCAATCGTTGATTTACCGCAAGGTGATGGGCTGCGCACGGGCCTACACTGCATACTGCTAAATAGGGTGTATTTATGGATACTCAGCTCGACTTCTTACATCTGCGACGGCTCGGAATTAACACGCATCAGGAGCCGGTGGTTTATATGCGTCAGGATTGTCAGGTGGCAATTTCAGAGGGATTTTATGCGCATAGCCGGGTAGAAGTGCACTGTGGCGAACAGAGCGTTATCGCCACTCTGGTTCTGGTGTGCAGCGATTTATTATCCCACGAAGAAGCCGGCCTGTCGGAAGCCGCATGGCACCGGCTGGATTGCCCTGCCGATGGCGTGCCGGCGCGCTTTCATCATGCCCGTCCGGTCGAGTCTATGTCTTTTGTACGCGGGAAACTCTACGGTCAGCGCTTCAATGCCGAGTCTGCAAAAGCCATTATCGAAGATATCAAAGCCGGCCACTACAGCGATATTCAGCTGTCAGCCTTTGTTACCGCCTGCGCCGGCGACCGCCTTGACCTTGATGAAACCATTGCCATTACCCGCGCAATGGTTGGCAGTGGCCAGCGCTTTGACTGGTCATCCGACAAAGTGATGGATAAACATTGCGTGGGCGGTCTGCCAGGTAACCGTACCACGCCGATTGTAGTCGCCATTGTGGCTGCCAATGGGCTGCTGATGCCAAAAACCTCCAGCCGTGCCATTACTTCACCGGCGGGAACCGCCGACACCATGGAGAGCATGACCACGGTAGCGATGAGCTTCGGGCATATGCGTGAAGTGGTTGAGCAGGAAGGTGGCTGTCTGGCATGGGGCGGTTCGGTCAGCCTCAGCCCGACCGACGATATTGTTATCCGCGTAGAGCGGGCACTGGACCTCGACAGCGAAGGCCAGCTGGTGGCTTCAGTCATTTCCAAGAAAGTCGCAGCGGGTTCCAGACAGGTGCTGATCGACATTCCTGTTGGCCCAACCGCCAAGGTGCGTTCGCAATCCATGGCGCAGACCTTAAAGCAATTGCTGGAAAAAACCGGCGCAGCACTGGGATTGGATGTGCGTACGGTTATTACCGACGGTAATCAGCCTATTGGTCGTGGTATAGGTCCTGCGCTGGAAGCGCGGGATATTCTGCAGGTACTGCGCAATGACGGCCATGCACCGCAGGACCTGCGGGAGAAATCCCTGCAACTGGCCGGTATTCTGCTGGAAATGGGCGAAAAAGCCGCTACCGGTCAGGGCTATGCTCTGGCGCAACGCACGCTGCTGGATGGCAGTGCGATGAAAAAATTCGAAGCCATCTGTATGGCGCAGGGCGGTTTCAGCGAACCACCGGTCGCCGAATTTACCCATTGTATCCGCGCCCCGCACAGCGGTGTGGTTGCCTACTTCAATAACCGCTTTATTGCCCGTCTGGCATCCCTTGCCGGAGCACCGAATGCCAAGGCCGCCGGTATTGAATTGCATGTAACGCTGGGTGATGAGGTGGAAGCCGGAGCGCCATTATTTACCCTGCATGCAGAAGCGCCGGGTGAGCTGGCGTATGCACTGGATTTTCTTGATGGCCATACCGATGTTATCCGCATCGAAGAGCAAATGGTTTAAAAAAACAAAGGAGCCGGAGCGCCTCAGCGTGCACTGGTTTCCTGATAATAAAACGACAGGCAGAAATATTATGACAACACATCTCCTCTGCCTTGACGGGCATGAGTCGCTGGCGGAGTCGCTGGCGCAACAATTCAGCAAGGCAGGTACAGAAACCCGGCTGCTGGCTCTGGAAAGCCGGCATTTTCCCGATGGTGAACTCTATTTTAATTTGCCGGATATTATTCAGGGTGACGATGTTATCGTACTTTGTCAGCTGCACCAGCCCAGCGATAAGGCTCTGGCGCTGTGGTTTATGGCACGCCATCTGCGCGAATTCGGCGCGCGCCGAATTGGGCTGGTAGCGCCTTATCTCGCTTATATGCGTCAGGATATCCGCTTTCAGCCGGGTGAGTGTTTAACTTCAAAATACTTTGCTGAGCTTATTAATCAGAATTTTGATTACTTAATTACCATTGATCCGCATCTGCATCGTTACCACAGCCTGAGTGAAATTTATTCCATTCCGGCGCAGGCTCTGCATGCCACCGACAGCATCGGCCAGTACCTGAAACAGAATGTGAATAAACCACTGGTGATCGGCCCGGATGAAGAGAGTGAGCAATGGGCAAAAGACGTTGCCCATATAGCCGGATGTGATTATCTGGTACTGCGTAAAACCCGCAGTGGTGACCGTGATGTCGCCATTCATATACCGGATGTACAAACCTATGCCGGTCATCAGCCGGTTCTGGTGGACGATATTATTTCAACCGGTCGTACCATGCTGCGTACCGCCGATGAACTGATTGCGCAGGGATTGAATAAGCCACTGTGCATTGGTGTGCATGCGGTGTTTGCCGAAGGCGGACCTGGTGTTCCGTCGGCCGATGAAGAAATGCGCGCCGGTCCTATCGCCGGCATTGTTACCTGCAACTGCATCCCTCATGCGACCAACGGCATTGATATCAGCCCGTTACTCGTGCCGGCCATTCAGAATATGCTGACTGTTGCGGCTGCTTCAGGAGAGACATTATGAGTCTGAATCTGTATCAGAAACTGAGTGAACGCTATAAAACTCAGGAAATCGAAGCGGAAGCACGCAGTCATCGTGAATACGATAAAGACTTTGCCGCTTGGGCCGCCGGGTGTGGTGTTATTAAACATACCGCAGCCACCCAGTTACAGGTATTTGAGCTGGCGACCACCTTGCTGGAAGCCGGTCTGATTGAACATAAAGCAGAATGCTATCGCAAGCTGACGGCTCTTGATCAGCTGACCAATCAGGCAATGTGGCTGGTTGTGCATATGACCTACGCCAAACATGTTTTTCTCGATGGCCGCGACTTAACCGCCGATGATTTTAAACGTGATCCGCAAGGGCATACCGGCGGTTCACTGAATATGGTTCCGGCTTATGCTGCGTTGCTGGCTGTTAACAGTTTAACCGGTCAGCACCGTGACTGGCTGATGGGGCAGGGCCACTGTGTCGCGGCCATTGATGCCGTGCAGTTGTTATCCGGTACTGCCTTGCCGGAGCGGAAAAAACAATATCCGTTAACCGATGAAGGCTTAAGCCGTTTCGCACAGGATTTTTATAATTACCGTGTACGCGCCGATGGCAAGCCATTATCACCACTGGGCAGCCACGTTAACGTTAATACTGCCGGGGCAAAAATCGAAGGTGGTTATTTAGGTTTTGCCGGTTTGCAATATGTTCATCAGCCATTACCGGGCGAGCGTCTGGTCGCTTTTTTAAGTGACGGTGCCTTTGAAGAACAGCGCGGCAGCGACTGGGCGGCGCGCTGGTGGCGGGCAGAAGACAGTGGTCTGGTCAGCCCGGTGATGATCGCCAATGGCCGCCGTATTGATCAGCGCACAACGGTGGCGCAGCAGGGCGGCAGTGCCTGGTTTATGGAGCACCTGAGTAATCAGGGATTTGCACCTTTTATTATTGATGGCCGCGATCCGGCTGCCTTTGTCTGTGCCATTTATTTTATGGAACAGCATTTAAGCCATGCTGCTGCTACCGTTGCCAGTGGTGCCGCGAGCTATCCGCTGCCTCTGCCTTATTGTATTGCCGAAACTATTAAAGGCTACGGTTTTCCCGGAGCCGGAACCAACGCCGCCCACGGTTTACCATTGGGCAGCAATCCGCGTCGTGATAACGAAGCACTGAATTTTTTTCACCGTGGTGCCAAAGCATTGTGGCAGGAAGAAAATCAATGGCGTGCTGCGGTGGCCGAATTAACCCAGCCAAAAACACCGCTGCAACCGGTTGCCGTAACCATTAACCGCCATGACCCGCACTGGTTAAAAGAATCACTGGCACCAATGGCTGCCATCGATAATTACTTTGTCGATCTGGTGGAAGTGAATCCGCACTTACGGGTGCGTGTCGGAAATCCGGATGAATTGCGTTCCAATCGTATGAACCAGACGCTGGATTTATTAAAACACCGCGTCACCGATCCGGAAGAAGGCGTCGCCGAAGCGGTCGACGGTTGTGTTATTACCGCACTCAATGAAGAGGCTGTGGTCAGTGCCTGTCTGGCCAATCAGTCGGGTCTGAATATGGTGGTTTCTTACGAAGCCTTTGCCACCAAAATGCTGGGTGCCTTACGTCAGAGTATTATTTTTTCCCGTCATCAGAAAGAAGCGGATGAGCCCGCTTCGTGGTTGGGTATTCCGGTTATTTCGACTTCGCATGTCTGGGAAAACGGTAAAAACGAACAGAGCCATCAGGACCCTAGCCTGGCCGAAAGCCTGCTGGGAGAAATGGCCGACATGGCGCGTGTGGTTTTCCCGGCCGACGGTAATTCTGCGATGGCCTGTTTAAAAGCCTGCTATGGCGATCTGGGTACTATCTGGAATCTGGTAGTTCCCAAATCCACCATGCCAGCCGTGTTTGATGGCAAACAGGCCGCTGCTCTGGTACAGGACGGAGCCATCTGTGTACGTGGAAATTGTGCTTCAGATCTGCAGCTGGTGGCCTGTGGTGCATTCCAGTTACAGCAGGCATTAAAAGCGTCTGATCGGTTAAAAGAAAAAGGCGTGGCTCACTCGCTGATTTATCTGCTGGAGCCGGGCCGCTTTCGTATTGCGCGTGATGAATTTGAGCAGAATATGCAGGCCGACCCGCAGGTTCTGGATTCATTATTCCCGGCGCGGGTACAGCAGCGGGTGTTTATGGTGCATACCCGTCCGGAAGTTATTCTGGGGCATTGCCGTATGCTGGATCTGGGACCGCAGCGCACTGTTGCACTGGGTTATGTTAATCAGGGCGGCACGCTGGATACCGAAGGCCTGCTGTTTGCCAACCGCTGCACCTGGGCCGATGCCCTGGCAGCGCTGGCCAGACTGAGTCAGCGTGATCCGCTGGAGTGGTTAAGTGCAGAAGAGTGGGCCGCTATTCGCGGCGAAGGTGATCCGTACGATGTGATTAAGCATCCGTATCCGTAATAAAAAGGGAAGCATAGCTTCCCTTTTTTAATGACGACTATTTTGCTTTTTTCAGGCTCTCACCCAGCTCACGCACACTGCGTTTACCGTTAATATGGCGCACATAATACAAGGCTTCACGCGGAATGGTTTTACTGCCCGGCGCAATCTGCCAGTCGCAGCTTAAATGCGCGTTACTCATTACCAGCATTTCCATCAGTTCTTCAACGTCGTCGGCAGCAATATCCACACTCTGTTCGTCTGTCCGACGAACCAGCATGTTTCCTTCACCGATACCGGACATACCGCCAATCATCAGCAGCCCCTCGTCATTGGTGCAGAAGCTGACAAACATATCCAGTGGTGCTGCTTTGCCCACGGGTAATTCGAACAGATAGTGGTATTCGTGGTAGCGGGAAAACTCGCTGACCGGTAAATCCCAGACAAAACGGGGTTCTTGGTTGACGGTGGTGGGAGTGGTACAGGCGCTGAGAGAAAAAGCCAGTGCCATGGTGCTGATGTTCAGCAGCGTGGAGCGCGCGTTCATAAAATAATACTCTTATTAACAATTGCAATGGCAGCTACTTTGCCCTGACCGGGCTGTGGCGGCAAGTGATGCCTTTGTCGATACAGAATATTGCCGGTTGTGAGGGGCTTTTATGTTGCAGTACTAAACGGCGGGCAAAAAAAAGCGCCGCAGTAGCGGCGCAAACGATCTCCTTAAAATGAATCCGGAGTTCGGAGTGAGAGTAGCGTTATCGTGATTGCTTAAACGGCTCCGCTGGTAGCTGTATTCTCTTCAATGACCGGGTTGGCGTATTCCAGTGACGGATCATCCAGACTGGCCATTTTCAGCAGTGTCATATCCAGGAAGTAGTTCTGATACAGCTTCCATGGACGTTCATCACCCTGTTGCGGAATCTGATCTTTAACCCGGGAAATATAACCCGACTGCATATCAATAAACGGCAGGCGTTTAATGGTCAGGTTATGGTTGCGCGGGGTAACCTGGCGCACACCTTTGTCATCCATATGCTTGAGCAGACGGCAAACATAGCTGGAAATCAGATCGGCTTTTAATGTCCAGGATGCATTGGTGTAACCGAATACCATGCCCATATTTGGCAGGTCTTCGAACATCACGCCACGGTAACTCATTTTGGTATTTGGCTTCAGCGGTTCGCCGTCAATGGTTACCTGCATATTACCCAGCATCTGCACTTTCAGGCCGGTAGCGGTAATGATGATATCGGCTTCCAGTTTTTTACCGGACTTCAGCTGAATTCCATCTTCAGCAAAACGCTCAATATGATCGGTCACAACAGAGGCTTTACCCTGTTTAATCACCTTGAACATATCGCCTTCGGGTACTGCACACAGACGCTCATCCCATGGCGCGTATTTCGGCGTGAAATGCGTCATATCGAAATCAGCCGGTAACTGTTTTTTTACTGTCCACTGCAGCAGTTTACGGGCCGCATTCGGGAAGCGTTTACAGAAGCGGTACAGGCCAAGAGTGATAGAAACGTTACGGCCGCGGATAATGCGGTAAGCCAGTTTCTGCGGCAGAATTTTGCGCAGCAGGGCAACCATCGCATCCTGTTGCGGAACGCTTAATACATAAGAGGGTGAACGCTGCAGCATGGTGACATGAGCGGCTTTATCGGTCATCGCAGGTACCAGCGTAACTGCAGTGGCGCCACTACCGATAACAACAACGCGCTTGCCGCTGTAATCCAGGTCTTCCGGCCATTGCTGTGGATGGATCACCTGACCTTTAAAATCATCACGGCCTTCAAATTCTGGTGTAAAGCCTTCTTCATAGCTGTAATAACCGGTACAGCTCAGCAGGAAATTACAGCAGTATTCTTTTTTACTGCCGTCGGCCAGCTCAACATCCAGAGTCCAGGTCGCGTTAGCACTGCTCCAGCGTGCAGCTTTTACTTTGTGGCCATAGCGGATATGCGGATCAACATTATTTTCGGCTGATGCTTCACGGATGTAATTACGGATATCGGCACCGTCGGCGATGCCTTTTTTATTGGTCCAGGGTTTGAATTCATAACCCAGGGTAAACATATCGGAGTCGGAACGGATGCCAGGGTAACGGAACAGATCCCAGGTGCCACCGCTGGCGTCGCGCCCTTCAAGGATTGCAAAGGATTTGCCCGGACATTCTTTTTTCAGGTGACAGCCGGCGCCGATACCAGACAGGCCTGCGCCAATAATCAGTACATCAAAATATTCAGTAGCCATGGTGATTTCCGCTTTTCAGAGGTGATCGTTATTGTTATTCGTTGTTCTGATGATCACTTTCTCTTATCGGCGTGTAAAAAAACAGGTGATCCCCTGTCATGTTTGCGGCTTTTATTTTCACTTATTCGGGGTTGGGTGGTACTCAGGCGGCAATGTCGCAGTCTTTGGCCTGATCGGAAAGTAATGCTGTCAGGCGCCAGATCACCGCAGGAAACATCAGTCCCGGCGAAGCTGTAAAGCCTGTTGGCATGGGCTTTTAGCCGGGTAAGGCAGAGGCAGGAGCAGTAAACAGGGGAACAGCGGGTGAAACCCTGCCATCTGGCTTACGGGGGCGTATATGACGGAGGTAAGGGGGTTAGTTCAGGCCAAAGCGTTTCAGATTGATACGCCCACTGGCACTGAATTCAACGCCTTCACCGTTCAGCAGCGCCTGCTGGCGTGCAGCAGCAGCGCTGCCTGGCGGAAAACTGAGCCGCCCCTGAGCGTTAATAACCCGGTACCAGGGCAACTGAGAGCCTTCCGGCAGTTGTGACAACACCCGCCCGACCCAGCGCGCCCGTCCGGGCATACCCGCCAGCGCCGCCAGTTGGCCGTAAGTCACGACGCTTCCGGCAGGAATGCCTGCCAGTGCGGTGTAGAGTCGTTCGTAGGAATCCGATTGCATGGGCAGATAATAACAGTCTCGCTTTATACGTGGGAGCAGAACCGGAAAAGTGGAAAGCTTTTTGCTGATACATCTGCTCATAACCAAAACTCTCAGCAAGAACGCAGAGTCACATGAAGGAGCAGAAACCTATGGATATGCGCATTCATCCCCAGTCCGGCAGCGTCAGCCCGTTACTGAGTCAGCAGCCACAGACAACAGCCGTTGCCGCCAGTGGCAAGGCATTGCCGGCCGATGGCTATACGCCCTCCGCCGAAATTCAGCAGCAGGCCGAAGCCCGTGATGAGCAACTGACAGCCACTTTACAGAGTCTGGATCTTGGGCTGCTGAAGCTGCCGGGGCCGGGCGATATCCGCAGTTTTGAAAAGCAGTTTAATCAGGCTCTGGCAGAGGCCGGTATCGACAACAGCCAGGAAATTGAATTGCAGATAGAAAGCGATGGCAGTGTGACGGTCGCAAATGATCACCCGCAGAAAGAGCGCATCGAAGCTTTGTTTGCCGAGCGCGAGTTACAGCAGGGGTTGGTGCGGGCGCAGATGGCGCAGACCTTCGGGAAAATTGGCGCCCTGCATGATCAGTGGCTGCAGAAACTGGCGGCGGGTATGCCCGAAGAGACGGCCAATCAATGGCTGGTAAATGCCACCAAAGCGGTAACGGCCGAGGAAAGTAATCTGAGCTGGAAAGGTGGGAAGGTGCAGGGCGGTGGTGAAGCCATTGCCCAGCACGAGAATCAGCAGTATCTGGCGGTACAGGCCATGGGAGCAGGCTGATGCCTGCCCGGTGCCGTCGTGGAAGTTAGTGAAGCAGCGTCAGTAGCGGTTCATTTGTAAGGCAATCATGCCGGTCAGTTGTTCGACTAATTCGCGCATCTGCGGCGCTCTTACCGGTGACATACTGTTATAACTGATGCCGGTGGCAATGGCATCGGTGGTGGAATCAATCAGAATATACATTAACCCTTCGGCAATCAGACCGACGGGATTATCTGACTGATATTCATGGGTACTGTTGGAGTCCTGCTCTTCAACGCATTTATGCACACCAATTTTTCCAACCGGGGTGCTGCTCCACAACATCGTCCGTTGTGACATATCCCACAGCACCATGTTCAGTTGCAGATTGGTTCCGGCATGCTGACAGCGGCTGCTGGTACGCTCGGCGTGTTTCATTCGTTGCCAGTCAAGAACGCGGAAGTCGATCAGATAATCAAACTGCTGTTGCTGATTTACCAGCAGATTATTGACAACGGCAGAACGCGCAGGCATCTCCGTGGTTTTAATCTCCTTATCGGCGCTGAGCGCTTCCTGTTGTTCGCTGTCTGATACTGTGGTGGTGTCAGCTGCAGCTGCTGGTTTAGTGAGAATAAAAGACGTGGCATTGGCGACATTGCGGCTGCGTTTAAGCTGGTCGGCCAGCGAGGTGGAAATTAAACGGATTAATTCAGCCTCGTCCGCATCGTCGCCTTTGTGATAACCGGCAATCAGTACTCTTTTATTATCGAAGGTAGAAGTAAAAAAAGCATCGCTGCGATATTCATCTTCCAGCGACACATAAGAGTAGGGTGTGGTGTTGGTGGCGCAGGCAGTGAGTAAAAGGCTGGCTGCCAGAACCATAAAAGCAGAGGCACGTTCTGTTAATGTCGGCATAAGTAAACTGCATCATCCATGAAATAAGATGATTCAGAATAAATACTCCGTCGCTGATAACCAGAGCCTTTATTGCAACAATACGTTGTTGTTACGCAGCCAATTCATGGCCGCAGAAATATTTCTGTTTTATTACACTCAGCCGCCATAAAAAACGGCAGCCAAAGCTGCCGTTTTTTATTTTGCGGAAATATCCCCGGAGTAACCCGGGTTGGCGGATTACAGACGCAGACCACCGTCCACTTCAATAATACGGCCCGACATATAATCGTTTTCCAGCAGGAAAGCGACGGCCGAGGCGATTTCTTCCGGCTGGCCCATACGCTTGGCCGGAATGCCTGCGGTCATTTTTTCCAGTGCTTCCGGTTTCATGCTGGCGGTCATTTCGGTGGCGATAAAGCCCGGTGCAATGGCGTTGGCACGGATGCCGTAGCGCGCCAGTTCTTTACCCCAGACAACGGCCATGCTGGCAACACCGGCTTTGGCGGCAGAGTAGTTGCTCTGACCCATGTTACCGGCGCGGGAAATACTGGAGATATTGATGATGCAGCCGCCTTCGCCGCCGTTAATCATCTGTACCGCTGCTTCGCGTCCGCACAGGAATACACCGGTCAGGTTCACGTCGATCACGCTCTGCCACTGTGCCAGGCTCATCTTGCTGACTTCGCCGTCTTTTACTTTCACCATCAGACCGTCGCGCAGAATACCGGCGTTATTTACCAGACCGTGCAGACCGCCCATATCCGCAGCAATGGCGGCGAAGGTGCTTTCTACCTGTTCTTCATTGGCAACGTTACACAGGTAAGTGTTGCCGTTGCTGCCGGCCGCTTCGACCTGGCGTTTTGTTTCATCCATGTGACCCTGATCGAGGTCGATAATGGCAATCCGTGCCCCTTTTGCTGCCAGATAAACCGCCATCGCACGACCCAGACCCTGGCCCGCGCCGGTAATGGCGACCACTTTGTTTTGCAGATCCATACAGAACTCCTGAAATGTTGAAAAGGGGGTTGTTTGTTCGCCGCGGCCTTGCTGAAAACCAGAACTGCAGCCGGGACAGAGGGTAAACAGACGGTCAGATTATAGTCAGTTTTTGTCCCGTATTGACCTATCAGCGTAGGCGAAACATAAAAATCCGCCCGATTATACGCCGATAGCATGAGGCCGTGTTATCCGCTGATGGTGGGGGTGATGGTGGGGTGAATGGTGGGCTTGATTCTGGGGCAGATGCTGGGAATCCGTTCACGCAGTGGTAGACTGCGCGTTTTCCCTGTTGCCGATGCACATGAGCGATAACTATTACACCGTTGCCGATCTGGCCGCTGAGTTCGGCATTACCCCCCGTGCCATCCGTCTGTACGAGAGCAAGGGGCTTATTACCTCGCGCCGCGTCGGACGCACCATGATTTACGATCACCGCCAGCGCGCGCGGCTGAAAATTGTGCTGCGCTCCAAACGTGTGGGCTTCTCGCTGGAAGACACCAAATCCTACCTCGATCTGTATGACGCCGACCGCTCCAATCCGGAACGTCTGCTGGGCTTAATGCATCAGTGCCGCACGCGTTTGCAGGAGCTGGAAGACCAGCGCCGCGATCTCGATGCCACCATCGCCGAGCTGCAGAACGTCGAGCAGGCCGCCGGTGCCGATCTCAGCCAGCTCGATATTGCGCCGGAAGAGGCGTACCAGCAGTTTCTGCAGCGCCTGCCATTGTCAGACGACCAGCCAGGCTGATCTTTTTCGTCACGATTTTTCCTCTCATAAGTGCAAATCTGTCAATCCGCTTGAGCGATTTGCACATTGACCCCCCACAGCTCCCCCCGGTAGTCTGAGTTACGTTAAGGTAACTCAGCGGCACTAGCCCCTGTTCCGGCCCGGCCGGAATACCTTGCAAGCTCACGACGAACGGCGGTTAATGGACAACAGCACCGCCGTAAAACGGGCACAAGCCTGCAGATAACAATAATGAGGGCGCAACATGACTTTACCCCTGTCCGGCATGCTGGTGCTGGATCTGTCGCGTTTATTGCCAGGACCCATGTGCTCGATGCACCTGCACGATATGGGCGCGCGCGTTATTAAGGTGGAAGACACCGGCGCCGGCGATTACACCCGCTCACTGGGCATGCCAAAAGGCTTTGTCAGCCCGGCGTTTCATATTCTTAACCGTGGTAAAGAATCCATCAGCCTCGACCTCACCACGGCAGAAGGTCATGAACTGCTGATGAAGCTGGTGGCCAAAGCCGACATCCTGCTGGAGAGTTTCCGCCCCGGCGTGATGAAAAAACTTGGTCTGGCTTATGAACAACTGAAAGCGGTTAACCCGCGGCTGGTGGTGTGTTCCATTTCCGGTTTCGGCCAGACCGGCCCCTGGGCTGAAAAAGCCGGTCACGATATGAATTACTGCGCCACCGCCGGTGTGCTCGATCAGGTCGGTGAAGCCGGTGGTGCGCCGACCTTAAGTAATTTCCAGATTGCCGACCTGGCCGGTGGCTCACTCAGTGCCGCCATGGCTATTTTAGGCGGCGTGGTTGGCCGCCTGAATTCGCAATTAAATGGCGGCGCGGGCGAAGGCTGTTACCTCGATATTTCCATGACCGACTGCACCTTTGCGCACAATGTGATTCCGCTGGCGACCATGAATTTAATGGGTAAATCATTGCCACGCGGACAGGACATGCTGACCGGTGCGCGCCCCTGTTATGGCATTTATAAAACCGCCGACGATCTGTATATGGCGGTGGGTTCGCTGGAGCAGAAATTCTGGAATCAGGTTTGTGACGTTCTGGGTCATCCGGAATGGCAAAACCGGTACTGGGATATGGGCGCCAAAGCCGAATTATTACGTGCTGAAGTGGCAGAGGTTTTTGCCTCTGAACCACAAAGCCACTGGCGTGAAGTCTTTGCCGATACCGATTGCTGCGTCACGCCGATTTTAAGTCCGCAGCAGGCGTTCGAGCATCCACAATTACTGGCGCGGGAAATGGTGCAGGTATTAACCACCGCCCAGGGGCAGAAAATCCGTTGTCCGGCACCGGCCATTCAGTTTGGCGAACAAAAACACATCACCGATAAACCCGGCCCGGAGCAGGGCGAACACACACTCAGCGTTCTGCAGGAACTGGCATTGGCCGAGGCCGATATTCAGCAACTGCTGAGCCGCGGAGTAATCCGTCAGGCCGGACATGAAATGGCCACATCCACCGATAACAGTAATAAAAAATCATCGACACCAAGCACCAAGGAGACCACGGTATGATCCCACGCAGTGTATTTACCGAAGAGCACAACATGTTCCGCGACAGCGTGCGCAAATTTATGCAGCGCGAAATTCAGCCACACTGGGAAGAGTGGGAAGCACAGGGTCATATTTCCCGTGAAGCCTGGCTGAAAGCCGGTGAAGCCGGCATTTTATGTACCCATATTCCGGAAGAATACGGCGGTGCCGGTGTGGATTTCCGTTACTCGGCCATCGCCATCGAAGAGCAGGGTTATGTGTTTGCCTCAGGCCCGGGTTTCTCCCTGCACTCCGATATTGTTGCCCCGTATATCCTGCATTACGGCAGCGAAGAGCAGAAACAGAAATGGCTGCCAAAAATGTGTACCGGTGAAGTGATTACCGCCATCGCCATGACCGAGCCGGGCACCGGTTCCGACCTTGCCGGTGTGCGCACCACCGCCACCGAAGACGGCGACCATTATGTGATTAACGGTTCCAAAACCTTTATCACCAACGGTCAGATGGCCGACCTTTATATTGTGGTCGCCAAAACCGATACCAGTGCCGGCGCCAAAGGCGTGAGCCTGTTTCTGGTCGAAGCCGACCGTGCCGGTTTCAGCCGCGGTCAGAACCTGAAAAAAGTCGGTATGAAAGCGCAGGATACCTCGGAGCTGTTTTTCGACAACGTGCGCATTCCGAAAGAAAACCTGCTCGGCCAGCGTAACGCCGGTTTTATTTATCTGATGCAGGAACTGGCACAGGAACGTCTGAGCGTGGCCATTATTGGCGCCGCGGCGGCGCGTGCCTGTTACGACGCCACCGTTACCTACGTGAAAGAGCGTAAAGCCTTCGGTAAGCCGGTGGCTTCTTTCCAGAACACCCGCTTTAAACTGGCCGAAATCCGCACCGAACTGGAAGTAACCCAGTGCTACGTTGACCGCTGTCTGGAACTGCATTGCGAAGGCAAACTGAGCATCGACGCTGCGGCCTCGGTCAAACTCTGGGCCACCGAAGCACAGTGCCGCATTATCGACGAGTGTGTGCAGCTGCACGGCGGTTACGGCTATATGTGGGAATACCCGGTTGCCCGTGCTTACGCCGACTCGCGAGTACAGCGTATTTACGCCGGTACTTCTGAAATTATGAAAGAAATTATTTCGCGTACTATTTAAGCCTGTGCGCACAAGGAGTTTTTAAATGACTGATGCCTATATTTTCGACGCGGTACGCACACCGCGCGGTCGTGGTAAAAAAGACGGCGGCCTGCACACAGTAACACCGGTCAGCCTGATGTCGGGTTTATTGCGTGGCCTGCAGGAACGCCACGATCTGGATACTTCTCAGATTGACGATGTGGTACTGGGTTGTGTGGAACCAGTGATGGAACAGGGTGCCGATATTGCCCGTACCGCGGTATTAATGGCCGACTATGCACAAACCTGTGCCGGTACTGTGGTCAGCCGTTTCTGTGCTTCAGGCCTCGAAGCGGTGAATATGGCTGCCGCCAAAGTTAAAGCCGGTGAAGCACAGATGACCATCGGTGGTGGTGTGGAATGTATGTCACGTATTCCGATGGGTGCCGGTGGTGGCGCTTATTACACCGACCCTGCGGTAACCAATAAATTGTCGTTTGTACCCCAGGGTATTTCCGCTGATTTAATTGCCACCCTGAATGGTTTTTCCCGTGCCGATGTGGATGCCTATGCGGTGGAATCACAGCGTCGCGCCAAACACGCCTGGGATAATGGCTACTTTAAAAACTCCATTATTCCGGTGAAAGATCAGCTCGGTTTAACCCTGCTCGACCGTGACGAACATATGCGCCCGGAAGCGACGGTTGAATCGCTGGCCGGTCTGAAGCCATCGTTTGAAATGCACGGCGGTCTGGGTTTTAACGCCATTGCCCAGCAGGTTTATCCGCAGGTCGAGCGTATTAATCACGTGCACCACGCCGGTAACTCTTCCGGTATTGTTGACGGTGCTTCGGCGGTATTAATCGGTACCAAAGAAATGGGTCAGGCGCTGGGATTAAAACCACGTGCCCGTATCCGCTCGGCAGCGTCCATTGGTTCTGAACCAACCATCATGCTTACCGGCCCGGCGCCGTCTGCGCGTAAAGCGCTGAAAAACGGCATGATGCAGGCCAGCGATATCGACCTGTGGGAACTGAACGAAGCCTTTGCCTCGGTGGTTCTGCTGTTTATGAAAGATATGAATATTGACCACAGCAAAATCAACGTGAATGGCGGTGCCATTGCCATGGGCCATCCGCTGGGGGCAACCGGTGCCATGATTCTTGGCACTGTGCTGGATGAACTGGAGCGTCGCGACCTGAACACCGCATTAATCAACCTGTGCGTTGGTGGTGGTATGGGGACTGCCACCATTATCGAACGGGTTTAAAAGCTACCTGCGTTGCATCTGCGGCGTTAAAACGTGTTTCGGAATGCTCATTTAGCCGTCAGTAAACTCCGCTTCCTCAAACACGTTTTGCCTTGCATAGGCTGCCTCGGTAACGCTTTTAGCGGTTTTTAGCAGCGCAGGCTTTGAAAGATTAAAGGATATGTTATGACTACATTTACGCATGAAATCGACGCTCAGGGTATTGCGGTTTTAACCTGGGACGATCAGAACGGGCCGGTAAACTCATTGGCACAGAGTGCGGTAATCGCACTGAACGAAGCACTCGAAGCCCTGCTGGCTAACGATGCGGTAAAAGGCATTGTATTAACCTCAGGTAAATCCGATTTTGTTGTCGGCGCGAATTTAAAAGAAATTCAGACCATGCCGCAAAATGCCGAAACCATTATCGGCTTTGTGCGCAGCCTGCATCAGATTATGCGCCGTATGGAACAGGGCGGTAAGCCGATTGTGGCTGCATTAAACGGTACTGCACTGGGTGGCGGTATGGAAATCGCGCTGGCCTGTCATCACCGTATTGCCGCCGATAATCCAAAAGCCGTGTTCGGTTTTCCGGAAGTAAATCTGGGTCTGCTGCCGGGTGGCGGTGGTACTCAGCGTCTGGCACGTATGCTGGGTATTCAGGCGGCGATGCCGTGGTTGCTGCAGGCGACTCAGGCGAAAGCCAAAGAAGCCAAAGCTGCCGGTCTGATTAACGACGTGGTTGCCGCAGAAGAACTGATTGCAGCGGCCAAACAATGGCTGCTGGATAACCCGAAAGCCTGTGTACAGCCGTGGGATGAGAAGAAATTTAAATTACCGGGTGGCGAAGTCCAGTCAGCTAAAGTAGCGCAGGTATTTATGGGCGCAGAAGCCATGCTGCGCAAGAAAACCATGGGTAATTACCTCGCACCACAGCGTATTCTGCAGGCCTTGTTTGAAGGCTGTCAGCTGCCAATTGATCAGGCTCTGGATGTTGAAGCGCGTTACTTTACCGAGCTGCTGCTGTCTGATCAGGCAAAAGCCATGATCCGCACCTTCTTTGTGGCGCTGCAGGATGCCAATAAACTGAAAAACCGCCCGCAAGGCGTGGAGAAAAAACAGTTTAAAAAAGTCGGTATTTTAGGTGCTGGTATGATGGGTGCCGGTATTGCCTATTCCTCCGCCATGAGCGGTATGGAAGTGGTGCTGCTGGATACCGCGCAGGAATCCGCCGATAAAGGCAAAAGCTATTCCGAAGGCCTGCTGAAAAAACGCGTATCACGCGGCAAAATGGCGCAGGAAAAAGCCGATGCCACACTGGCACGCATTCTCGCCACCACTGATTATAACGACCTGAAAGGTTGTGATCTGGTGATCGAAGCGGTATTCGAAGACCGCACTATTAAAGCCGATGTTACCGCCAAAGCCGAAGCGGTGCTGGGTGATGATGCTATTTTTGCTTCCAACACCTCGACCCTGCCGATTACCGGCCTGGCCGAAGCCAGCAAACGCCCTGAGCAGTTTATTGGTCTGCACTTTTTCTCACCGGTCGACAAAATGCCGCTGGTGGAAATTATTATGGGCGAAAAAACCTCGCAGCATACTCTGGCCTGGGCGCTGGATTATGTACAGCAACTGAAGAAAACCCCGATTACCGTTAACGACAGCCGTGGTTTCTACACCTCGCGTGTATTTAAAACCTACGTGCTCGAAGGTATGGCGCTGCTGAAAGAAGGCGTATCACCGGCACTGATCGAAAACGTAGGCAAACTGGCCGGTATGCCGGTCGGCCCGCTGGCGCTGAGCGACGAAGTTACGCTGGAACTGATGGACCGCATTGGCCGCCAGACCCAGAAAGACCTGGGCGACGCCTATGTATCGCACCCGGCTGACGAAGTGGTGCAGTACATGGTGCACGAAGCCAAACGCATTGGTAAAAAAGCCGGTGTCGGTTTCTACGATTACCCCGCAGACCCACAAGGCAAAAAATCCCTGTGGAGCGGACTGGCCGAACGCTTCCCGCTGGCGGCAGAACAGCCATCGGTGGAATACGTAAAACAGCGTCTGCTGTACGCACAGGCGGTAGAAACCCTGCACTGTGTGGCCGAAGGCGTGATTACCCGCGCCCATGAAGTCGATATCGGCTCCATTTTCGGCTGGGGCTTTGCGCCACAGACCGGCGGCGTAATCTCCTTTGTAGAAACCATGGAAGGCATCGATACCTTTATCGCCAATGCCGACCAGCTGGCCGCGAATGTTGGCGACCGCTACAAAATCCCGGGTATGCTGCGGGAAATGGCGGCTGAAGGAAAATCCTTCTACGCCTGAGGTGGTTTGAAGGAAGCATGAAATAAAAAAGCCTGCCGGGAAACCGGCAGGCTTTTTGGTTTTGGGTCAGTCTGCAAGCATTTGTTAAGCATTTTTTTTACTTACGCTAAACAGCATTCCTACCGGCGATTTTTTTACTTTGTTAGATTCATCGGCTAAATCTCTAATCGATTGAGGAATATCTTTTAGCTTTGGAGCATCTAACAATTGATCTGCGGCAATCGCAGCAAGCCCCCAAACTGGCATGCCAGTAACCGCAGCAACTACTCCAAGAGAACCCATAACCATCCAAGATCCCATGTCTTTTCCCGCAAACTTCCATTGCTTTGCTCTTAAGTCAGATATATTCTTTTTATGCTGTGTAAAAGCAACATTTATATTCTCAAAAATCTGATCTCGACTCCTATGGAAGTTCGCTGGATTAGAATTTACGATATCTTCAATACCACTACCCAATATCGCTCTAATATCATCCATAGCGCCTTGCTTTCGGATATCAATCAATGCATCAGGAGGTATGTTTCCCAGCCATTCCATTTCGTTTGTTGCTAGGTCTTGCAACCCCCTCACAATATGTAAATCGTGCCCTCCGGTTTGTGATTCAGCTCTTTCTGAATCATATTCCATTTTCCAAACCAAATATCTCCATGAAGTAGGTGCATCAATGATGGGAGTACCGTTTAGTCTTCTGGATTTAATAAGCAATTCATTACTTACGGTCATTCTTCCGAGAGCTTGGGATGCTAGAAGAACTCCAGGTGAGTCTATAAATGGTTTGTAATGTTCGCTTTGCAAGGCTTGATTTAGTTGGGATGATACGTCACCGGTCCATTCCGTATCGAATAGGACTCTACTTCCATCTCCTATTTCTGCTACCGCTCTTTCAACAGTGTCCAATTCTTGTGCGAATCCCATTAATTCATCAAAGGTCTCGAATTTTCTGCCGAAAAGTTTACCTGCATGCACTAGGGAGTCATCCTTCCCGAGTGACACAAAAAAATCTTTCTCGTCTTCTTGTAGAGCCGCTAGATCTGGGAGGATCGCAATAATCGGTATGTCAACATCCGCGCAAGCCAAATCCTTATACTGGAGGATGTTTAAGGCGTGTTTAATAAAGTAGTATGCTTGGCTGTCTTTTGGGTAGTTGGCAAATATATGTTTGGATCGTAAAAATGGATCAGGCAACACAATCGTATCTGTATATATCCCACATTTAGAAGCAATATTTTCATCATGCGATGGGAATAGATCGCCTCCAAATATACCTTTTACATTTCCGTGCATATCCTCAATGTGAATATGAGCTATCTCCCCAACACTTTCCCAGAATTGATCTATTAAACATAAAAATTCATCAATATTCTTAGTTATTTCATTAATGGTTTTTTCATTTCGAGAAAGGGCGGTTCCAGCATCGTGAGGAGTGAGACCCTGTTTTAGCATCACTTCGTAGAAATGACCGAAATTATTCTCAATGAATGTGAAATACATATTCTGTATTTCACTTAAAGAAGCTTCCTTTTTTAGCTCCTCGCGATCATGCATGGCTGTAACGGCAAGAGCCATGGATCTTACTAAACCATCAACAGTATCTAAGTCTACCTCTCCATCAGGGCCTACGCGTACAGATAATAAACTCTTCTCGACATCCAAGCCCTCAGCAATTCTAACCTTCCCTTTTTTAAATTGTTCCTGAAGAATCTTCAACCGTCTACGAAGCCTTTGTTCATATTCAACTTCTTCGATTGTCTTCTCTTCGCTCATTTTTAACTCCAATTTCGATGAGGTGCCTGGCGCCTCAGGCATCGACGGATCGTAGCGACGCTCGCTTTGATTTGTTAGCCCTTTATTCTCATTTTTACCAGATGCTTCATAAAGGAAGATGTCATTTCAAAAATGAATTCCACTTCTTCCTCAACCACTGCATCATTGTGTTTTACGAATGAGTTTTGATATTTTGAATAATAATCAACTAACGTGCGAAACATATTTGAGAACTCTTTTGATCCGCCATTTGAATTTATGAAAATACCGATTTTTTGTATTTGGTTTTCCAAAGATTTTGAATTACTAAAAATGCTCTTTAAAAGTAACTCTAGGGAAAGCCTAAGATCATCCAATAAGTTTCTCTCGAAGACATTGTTGTTGAATTTCGTCAAGGCTGATTCATATAGTTTAAGGCTTTCTGGAAAATCGGATAGCCAATGCTTTGCTTCTTCTACTAATGTAATATTTAGTGTTTCAGAGCTAACTGATCCAAACTGATCACTATACCTTGCGATTAGCTGTATTTTCAGATTATTGACCGAATCTGGAACAGGCTGAGGGAGCTTTGGATGCTCACATAGCTCTTTAATAATTCTATATTGGTCTTCTGGCTCAAAGCACCTCAAATTATCAAGAAGAGCTGTTCTCTTATTTGCTGCATCGAATGGATAAGAGGTGTGCGGAATATTTACATTCAGATCGAATGCATATCCAGTAAATGCCTTAACTATATTACTACCCGACAACCCGTCGTTGGTATCTCCGAGGACATCTGATGCATGAGTTAAGAAAATGCTTGGTATTCCAGTTTCGTGCACTGAACTCTCCTTAGGGTTAACAGTGTATTCGTAGGCATGCTCATTAACACACCTGCGCCCTTATTCAGATTCCCGGCCTAACCCATTGTCCGGGCTGTAAAAATCATCGTTATTTTCTTTTCAGTTAATTAACGCTTATGCACATATTTCGATCGTCGTTCTTTAAGCTGGGAGGGAGGTCGTCCGGACGGGTGTTCGTACGATATGGCGGCATCCCTGCGATGGCTTGAGAGTACTGAATTTGGGAAGTGGATTCAATTAGTTGATAAATTTGGTTACAAGTGGCAAATGGCGACAGGCATTGCTTTGGCTCTTCCTGATAATGAAAGCGGTGGTCTGTGGGCAGCGCCCACCCTACCTATCGGCATTTCAGTCTGAACTTATGTTCATCTGATGTCGCGGATAAGATCCGCTCCCACAGTGCGGTGTTTTTATAGTGCTGTATTGCGAGGAGTCCCAGCGACGCGGAAATCTCTTTAAATGGCTGTCGATAGCTTAGGTAGATTGCTTCGCATGATGGTGGTGGTCACGGTGTTAGCGCGGCTGAAAGCCGCTCCCACAACAGATAGCTGTTCCTTCAGTCTCGCGGGCATGGCCCGCTCCTACCATTCGGCGTTTGTTTTATATACGGCTTTGCGTCTGAGTTTTTGCGCACGTGGCCCGCCGCAGCGAACGATAGTTTTTCTGATCTGCCGGGCATGGATGCCCGGCGAGCGCGCAGCGACAGGGACGTCGCACGGGCGTGTGGTCAGAAAAACCGAGTGAGCAAGGATAAACGTGCCACAAAGCGCGAAGCGGGCCGATTGTGTGCTCCTGCACAATCTGCATTTCCGCCATCCATGGCGGTCAGGAGTAAGCGCCCGACCGGCGTGAGGGGTAAGACCCCTCAAAGAGGTCATAGGGCCGGGCGGCAGCCTAAAAAGCCAGCCCGCCCAGCGGCCACAAAACAAACCAGCTATCGCGGCTGAAAGCCGCTCCCACAGGTCCCAGCTTTATCGCGAACAGAAGAAATCATTGGGCCGGGTGGCAGCCCAAAAAGCCAGCCCGCCCAGCGGCTGCAACTCAGAGCGCAATTCTTTCCTGAACCAACAAAGCGGCAGGCGCTACTACGCAGAGCGTCGTAGTGAGCTGTAGTAGCGAGCTGTGCTCTGTAAGAAACCTCCCCTCCACACGACTACCGGGTTATCTCAAAAAAAGGATAACGCTATGAACCGCTTTCTCACGACTTCATTTTCTGCAGCACTTCTGGCATTGGCTCTCTCGGGCTGTGGCGGAAACGACTCTGACTCTTCAGATAATGACCCGCAGGGTCAGGGTGAGGTGCAGTACAAACTGACCTTTACCACATTGTGGAATGCAGAGGATTTTCCACAGGGCTTTCCATCCAATCCGCATTTTTCGCCTTTGGTCGGCGCCACTCATAATGAGCAAACGGTGATCTGGCGACCGCTGGATCAGCAATCAAGCGCAGGCATTGAGCAGGTTGCGGAAACCGGTGGTACTTCGCTGTTCCGGGCTGAGTTACAGGAGCGTAAAACCCAGGGCTATGTGCAGAATATTCTGCTGGCCGGTGGTGGTGTGGGCAGTCCGGGCGAAACCGTGCTGCGCTTCCGTGCCAGCGAGCAATTTCCGCTGTTGTCGATTATCAGCATGATCGCACCGAGCCCGGATTGGTTTGTTGGCCTGCGTGATGTGAATCTGCGTGAGGGTGGTGAGTGGCTTGAGTCGGCGACATTTAATCTGGCGCTGTACGATGCCGGCACCGATCTTGGTGTTGCCTTTACCAGTGCCGACAGTGACGGTGGCGATGGCATTATCCGTCTGTTAAGCAGTGATGTCAGCGATACCGATTTTAATAACGGCGTACACCGTAGCAGCGGTTTATATGTCGCGACCATGCAGTTGCAGCGAGAGTAATAACAGCGTTGTTGCCGTATTTATTTACATACGCATAAAGGGAAGCGGTTTTTCATAAGTGAAATATTTATTCTGAAAAACCGCTTTGCGTCTTAATAAAAACGTACTTGCTGATTCAGGTCGCGGATAAGATCCGCTCCTACCATTCGGAGTTTGTTTTTAAATCCGGCGTTGCGTCTGAATGAACGCGGCATTTGTGCGGTGCCAGTCAACCAGGCAGGCAATCCGGTGGAAAGCACAGTACGGCCCGGAGCTTTTTCTTCTCAATGTTTTACAGTATCAAGCTCCGGGCGAGCTAAATGGCAGGAGCCATTTCAACAGCCGCAGGCAGGCCCGTAGGGCGAAGGGCAGGACGCCCGAAGTCATTGCTGTGCGGACCGGATTGGCCACGCAGTTGGCTGAACAGCACCGGACAGCCGCAAGAGGGAATCGGAAGGAGATACTTCTCCTTGCATGGGGCGCAGGGGCTCGCCCCGCATTGGCTTTAATTCAACTACAAAAGCTAAACCGCGCAGCGGCAGTCAACCTTTCGATACGCTATCTTGAGCTTGTCGAAAAGGCTCGCTGCCCTGGGCGAACGGTAATCGCGGCTGAAAGCTGCTCCCACAACAGAAAGCTGTTTCTGCAGCCTCTCGGGCATTGCCCGTTCCTACTCAGTCGTATCGGTAAGGCTGCCCATCACCCCGGCAAACCATCCAGTTTGGCCACATCCTCTAAATCGTGATCCCAGTCGGCCTTACTCGCCATAAATAAATGCGCGTTGGGGCGCATGCTCAGGCTGTTATCCAGACTGCCGGCGGGCACCACCAGTAACTGGCCGTCCATCTGCTGGGTGGGCAGGGCAGAGCCACATTCGCGGCAAAAACTTTTGCAATGGCGGCTGTTGGGCAGGTTAAACACCTTTACCTGTTCTGCGCCGCGATCCCAATTCAGGGTGGCACTGGTGGAGAACAGGTTGGCGGCATGGGCTGAGCCGGTGTCTTTCTGGCAGTGCTGGCAGTGGCACAGGAAAAAAGTCTGGAAGTCGCCGGTTACGGTGAATTGTACGGCGCCACACAGGCAGGAGCCTTTATACGATGTGGTCATGGTTATCCTCCTTAATATCTGCTGACCAGACTATCAGAATCCCTGATGCTGGTAAGCCTTGTAGTCGGAGGCATTTGGTGGATTGGCGGCAACATGGGCGCTGGTTTCGGCCAGGCTGTTAAAAAAGTCCTGCAGGCTGCGCTGGCGTTTTACCTTCTCAAACACGGCGCGGATTTCGAGCGATTGCAGTGAGAAATAATGCAGCCACTGTTTTAAGCGGTCGGTCTGGGCTTTTTCCGGCAGGTGCGCGAGGCAGGGAATTAATGCCTGCATCATCTCCAGATGCTGCTGCCAGTGGTGGGCGTTGTGACTGAGTAAGCCATGGTCGGCTTTAATCTGTAGCGCTAAATCAGGCACGGCGACCAAACCACGGCCAATCATAATCAGGTCGGAGTGGCTTTCGGCCATGCACTGACGCGCCTGCTGTGGCGTCCAGATCTCACCATTGGCAATCACCGGGATGTCGGTTGTTTCTTTTATCCGGGCAATCCAGTCCCAGTAGGCCGGTGGTTTGTAGCCTTCGGTTTTGGTGCGGGCATGAACGGTCAGCCACTGTATGCCGCCGGAGGCCAGGGCACGGGCGTTGTCCAGCGCCAGTTCTTTATCGGCAAAACCGAGGCGCATTTTCGCGCTGACCGGAATATGCGCGGGCACGGCCGCACGTACGGCGCTGGTAATGCGCGCGAGTAAATCCGGGTATTGCAGCAGTGCGGCGCCGCCCTGGCTTTTATTTACGGTTTTGGCCGGGCAGCCAAAATTCAGGTCGATGGCGGGGGCGCCGAGCATGGCGGCTTTGCGCGCATTGGCGGCCATTAATTCCGGATCGGAGCCTAATAACTGCACATGCACCGGGGTGCCGGCGGGGGTTTTGCCGCCGTTAAGCAGTTCCGGGCAATAACGGCGGAACACTTTGGCCGGGTAAACCTGTTGGGTTACGCGGATAAATTCGGTCACGCAGTGGTCGATGCCGCCGACGCGGGTTAACAGGTCGCGCAGGTGGTGATCCATCAGCCCTTCCATCGGTGCGAGGGCAATATATGGACGGTCTGCGTGGGCGCTGAAAGGCAGTTGGCCTGTAAACATGGCGGCGGGTCTTGGTGATCGGGCCGGCATTATAGCGGTGGCGTTGTGGCAGCTCCAGCGTGGGGCCTTGCGGCAGATTATTTTCTGACCGGATGGTCAGCTCAGGCTGCACCAGATCTGGGCTTAAGTCTGGAGGGCTGCAATACCTGACGCGGGTCAGGATTGGGGGGGATCTGGTTGCGCTGGTATAGCCTTTTCAGTAATCTACGTCGGTTTTGCCGCCCAGCCCGGAAGGTGATTTTGTAGCCGTGTGGCGGGTGGGGAGCACAGAACCAATCATTCAAAGGAGCCCCTGATGTCAGAGCCTAGTCTCGTATCACAGGGTTTGGAGCTGATGATTTTCGGTATGGGCGTGGTATTCGTCTTCCTGACGATGCTGGTGTTCGTAACCGGATTCATGTCCAAGCTGGTAAATAAACTCGCGCCTGAGCAGGAAGTTGTCGCCGCCCCCGTGCGTGCCGCCAAGCCTCAGGGTGTGGACCCGCAATTGCTGAAAGTACTGTCAGCAGCGGTAAAAGAGCATCGCGCGCGCCAAAAGTAGCGAGCGATATAATAACAACCCAAACGTTTACAACGTTAACGGAAGAAAAGGCCATCACCCATGTCCGATTCTAAGAAAGCTTTAGGAATTACCGACGTCGTTCTGCGCGACGCCCATCAGTCCATTCTGGCTACCCGCATGCGCATTGATGACATGCTGCCAATCGCTGCAAAACTTGATCAGGTTGGTTACTGGTCTCTCGAATCCTGGGGCGGCGCTACGTTCGACTCCTGCATTCGTTTCCTCGGTGAAGATCCGTGGGACCGTATCCGCGAATTCAAAAAAGCCATGCCGAACACCAAGCACCAGATGCTGCTGCGTGGTCAGAATCTGCTGGGCTACCGCCACTACGCCGATGACGTGGTTGAAAAATTCGTTGAACGCGCTGCCACCAACGGTGTTGATGTATTCCGCGTGTTCGACGCAATGAACGATCCGCGCAACCTGGAAACCGCGTTAAAAGCGGTTAAAAAACAGGGTAAACACGCGCAGGCCACTCTGTCTTACACCACCAGTCCGGTACATACACTGGAAGCCTGGGTAAGCCTGGCCAAGCAGATCGAAGATATGGGCGCAGACTCTATTGCCATTAAAGATATGGCCGGTGTGCTGACCCCTTATGCTGCTTTTGAACTGGTTTCCCGCTTAAAAGCACAAACCGACCTTGAAGTTCAGCTGCACGCTCACGCGACCGCTGGTCTGTCCGATATGACCATTCTGAAAGCTGTAGAAGCCGGTATTGACCGTGTGGATACCGCTATTTCTTCTATGTCCATGACTTACGGCCACACCGCCACTGAGTCTGTGGTGGCTGCTCTGGCAGGTACCGAGCGCGATACCGGTCTGGATCTGCTGCTGCTGGAAGAGATTGCTGCTTACTTCCGTAACGTACGTAAGAAGTACGCCAAGTTTGAAGGCGCCCTGAAAGGCACCGACAGCCGCATTCTGGTGGCTCAGGTTCCTGGCGGCATGCTGACCAACATGGAAAACCAGCTGCGCGAGCAGGGTGCTTCTGACAAGTTTGATGAAGTACTGAAAGAGATCCCGCGTGTGCGTGAAGATCTGGGCTTTATCCCACTGGTTACTCCTACCTCTCAGATCGTGGGTACCCAGGCGGTACTGAACGTACTGAGCGGCGAGCGTTATAAGTCTATCTCGAAAGAAACCCAGGGCATCCTGAAAGGCGAATACGGTGCAGCCCCTGCGCCAATGAACGCCGAACTGCAGGCCCGTGTTCTGGATGGCGCTGAAGTAATTACCTGCCGTCCGGCAGACCTGCTCGAAAACGAGCTGGACAAAGTGATTGCCGACGTTGAAAAACTGGCGGCCGAAAAAGGCTTCAAGCTGGCTGCTGACAAGATCGACGACGCCCTGACCTTCGCTATGTTCCCGCAGGTTGCGCCTAAGTTCCTGGCCAACCGTGGCAACCCGGATGCCTTTGAACCGGCTCCGAAAGGCGACGCTGAAGATACCTTCACCATCACCGTCGATGGCAACGAATACGTTGTTAAAGTCGATGAAGGCGGCGATGTAACTCAGCTGGCGGCTGTTAACGGCGCACCAACTTCACTGGGTGGTGCTGCACCAGCCGCTGGTGCTGCTCCGGTTGCAGCCGGTGGCGGTGATCCGGTGGGTTCTCCACTGGCGGGTAACATTTTCAAAGTGATGGTTCAGCCTGGTGATCAGGTTGCTGAAGGTGATCTGGTGATCATCCTTGAAGCCATGAAAATGGAAACCGAAATCCGTGCACCGAAGGCAGGCACCATTGGCAGCGTAAGCGCTAAAGAAGGCAGCGCTGTCAAAGTGGGCGACACTCTGTACACAATCGGGTAAGGAGCTGTCATGCATAGTCTGATTAACCTGTGGCACGATACAGGGCTTTATCATATCGAGCTGGGCCAGGTCATTATGATGCTGGTTGGCTTCGTTATGTTATTCCTGGCCATTAAGAAAGGCTTTGAGCCTTTGCTGCTGCTGCCGATTGCCGTTGGTACGCTGATGGTAAACATTCCGGGTGCGGGTATGGGCTGGTCTGCAGCCGAAGCCGCTATCCGTGGTGGTGATGCAGCGCTGCTGGCGCAATTCCGCGAGCTGTTTGGCCTGGCGGCAAATGCCGACATTGGCGCGATGCTGGAGGCTTATCACCACGCTGGTGTGGCCGAATACAACAAAGCGCTGAGCATGGGCGCGGCGGCCGGTTTTGAACACGGCATGCTGTACACCTTCTATAAGGTCACTATTGCCAGTGGTGTTGCACCGCTGCTGATCTTTATGGGTGTGGGCGCGATGACCGACTTTGGTCCGTTACTGGCAAACCCTAAAACCCTGCTGCTCGGCGCTGCCGCACAGTTTGGTATTTTCGGTACGCTGTTCGGTGCCGTATGGATGACCGATATCGGCCTGATGGACTTCACCATGCAGCAGGCGGCGGCGATTGGCATCATCGGTGGTGCTGACGGCCCGACCTCGATCTTTATTGCTTCCAAGCTGGCGCCTGAACTGCTGGGTGCAATTGCGGTTGCGGCGTACTCTTACATGGCACTGGTGCCGCTGATTCAGCCACCAATCATGCGGGCGCTGACCTCAGAGAGCGAGCGTAAGATTGCCATGAGCCAGCTGCGTACTGTGAGCAAAGCCGAGAAGATTATCTTCCCGATTGCGGTACTGGTTCTGGTGGCACTGTTGCTGCCTTCTGCAGCACCGCTGCTGGGTATGTTCTGCTTCGGTAACCTGATGAAAGAATCCGGTGTGGTTGAGCGTCTGAGCGATACTTCGCAAAACGCGCTGATCAACATTGTGACCATTTTCCTCGGTCTGTCTGTTGGTTACAAAATGAGTGCCGATGCCTTCCTGAATGGCAGCACGCTGGCCATTATTGCGCTGGGTCTGGTGGCTTTCTGTGTGGGTACTGCAGCTGGTGTTCTGATGGCCAAACTGATGAACAAGCTGAGCAAAGAGCCGATCAACCCGCTGATTGGTTCTGCTGGTGTATCGGCGGTACCAATGGCGGCCCGTGTATCCAATAAAGTGGGTCTGGAATCCAACCCGCAGAACTTCCTGCTGATGCACGCAATGGGCCCGAACGTGGCTGGTGTTATCGGTTCGGCGGTGGCTGCCGGGGTGATGATTTCCTACTTCGGTTAAGCATTATTGCGGGCGATGCCCGCAATATGCAGCCAACAAAAAACGGCGTCTGTGCTGCACAGATGCCGTTTTTTTTATGTCTGTTTTTTATGCCGTTTTTTTATGAACGGGTTTAACGGGTATTTATACCGTTGCCGTGCGGGTGCCAATGCTCAGATAAAACGCCTGCAGTGCATTGCGCAGATGTTCGGCCAGATCCGGCCGGGCAACAATGCCGCTGCAGTCTAGGTCGCTGCCCAGTAATGGCACGGCCAGACAGGCCTCCTCAGCCAGATGACCCGACATCGTGGTAATGACTTCACGCAGGGCTGCCTGTGCGTGGGAAGCGCGTGGCGAGGTATTCACCAGCATCACCGGCATATCGACAAATTCAGGGCCACTGACCAGCCAGTCGAGTGCGTTTTTTAATACGCCGCTGATGCAGTGGGCGTACTCGGGGCTGGCAATAATAAAACCATCGGCTTGTGCCGTTGCCTGTTTAAAAGCATCCACAGCTGCAATGCCGCTGTCTTCAAGGTCGGGATTAAACAGCGGTAAATCAGCCATCATGTCGGCGCTAACAATCTGAATATGCGCCGGTGCCAGTTGTTGTAAGGCTTCAATCACAGCGCGGTTATACGATTGCCGGCGCAGGCTGCCACACAGCGCCAGCAGCTGAATAGTATGCATCAGATAACTCCTTGTTCTGGTGCCGACAGTATATCGGAGCTTATGCCTGAGTCAGACAGAGATTGCTTAACAGAAAATAATGCCGAACGATTCTTGCGCTTTTCGTCTCAGGCCATTGTCTTAAAAATCAATGCGCTGTATGTTTCCCGCCGCCTGCGCAAAGCAGGCGACTGGAGTTTTTATATTAAGGATAAACACATGTCTTATGTTCGTTATGCTGCTGTCCCTCTGCTGTTACTGGCCTGTCAGGCGGGTGCTGCCGAAGCCGGTTATTTTGCCGGTATCGGCTTATCAACCAGCGTGTCCGGCAAGGCCGAAGCGGAACTTGAAAATGCTGATGTAACACTGTCAGAAGATATCGATGTTGGCGCTCTTAACCTGTTTATCGGTCATCGTTCAGCACGCAATAACCGTTTTATTTTCTCGTATGACAGCATCAGCTTTGATCTGGATTCGAGTAACACTTCGGAAGATGCAACCGGATTCCGCTTTGACTGGCAGTTTGTATATGGTGAAGAGCAGGTTCAGCCGTACTGGGGGCTGGGGTTCGGCTTATATAACCTGCAGGATGCCACCATTCTGAATGGCAGCAATCTGGAAGGCGATGATATGTCAGGTATTTCGTTCCAGATGGCCGTGGGTGCAAAAATCGATGTTGCCGATAACGTTGAACTGGATGTTTCTCTGCAGCGCCAGGCTATTGCCTGGCAGGAAATTGAATTCAGTGGCTTTGGCAGAACAGAAACGATTCAGATGAGTTATGCCTATAACTTACTGAGCGCGGGTGTTGCCTTTAAATTCTGATTATTTAAAGTCATGTCGCAATAAAAAACGGCGTCTGTGTTTGCACAGACGCCGTTTTTTATTCCTGCTGACTGAAGCTGAAATTACTTCAGCTTCAGCGTGCTTAGCGTATGTTCGCGGATGCTGTTAAGCAGGCCTTCGTTGGTTTTCAGATCTTCGCCATAGGACGGAATAATCTCTTTTAACCGGGCTTTCCACTCACTCTGCATTTTGTCTTTAAAGCAGCGTTCCAGTACTTCGATCATCGCCTGTACCGATACCGATGCCCCCGGAGAAGCCCCCAGCAGAGCGGCTAAGCTGCCGTCTTTGGCGGCGACCAGTTCGGTGCCGAATTCCAGTTTGCCGCGGCCTTCTGCATCTTTCTTGATGACCTGTACCCGCTGACCGGCTTCGGCCAGGGTCCAGTCTTCATCTTTGCAGCTCGGGAAGTAACCACGCAGGGTTGCTACGCGATCTTCGTGTGACTGCATCACTTCGCTGATCAGGTATTTGGTCAGATCCATGTTGTTAATGCCAACCGACATCATCGGCAACAGGTTGCTGATGCTGACCGATTTCAGCAGGTCGAGCTTGGAGCCTGCTTTCAGGAACTTGGTGGTAAAACCGGCATAAGGTCCGAACAGCAGGGCAGGCTCGCCATTGATGATGCGGGTATCCAGATGCGGTACCGACATCGGGGGCGCACCAATAGCGGCTTTACCATACACTTTGGCGTGGTGTTGGCTGACGATGGCCGGGTCTTTACACACCAGCCACTGGCCGGAAACCGGGAAGCCGCCATAGCCGTTGGCTTCGTCAATACCGGATGCCTGCAGCAGTGGCAGAGCGCCACCGCCGGCACCGAGGAAGACGAATTTGGCATTAATGGTCGAAGACTTACCGCTCTTGCGGTCATTAACGCGGACAAACCAGCTGCCGTCGTGGGAATGGTCAAAATCATCCACTTCATGGTTTAGCAGCAGGGTGAAGCTTTCTTTTTCCTGCAAGCGTTTTACCAGATTGCGGGTCAGCGAGCCGAAGTCGACATCGGCACCGTGCAGCACACGGGTAGCCGCCACTTTTTCGGCCGGATCGCGTCCGTCCATCACCAGTGGCATCCACTCACGCAGTACCGCCGGGTCTTCGCTGTATTCCATCTCTTTAAACAGATGGTGAGCGCTCATTTTGGCATGACGCTGACGCAGGAAAGCAACGTTGTCTTCGCCCCAGACAAAGCTCATATGCGGCGTCGGGTTGATGAACTGGGTAGGTTCCGGCAATACGCCGTTTTCCACCATGTGTGCCCACAGCTGCAGCGACACTTCGAAGTTGGCGTTGATTACCAGCGCGCGGTCAATGGCAACGTTGCCCTGAGCATCTTCGGCGGTGTAGTTGAGTTCGCAGTAGCCTGCGTGACCGGTACCGGCGTTGTTCCAGCCGTCGGTACTTTCGTGAGCCACATGGTCCAGACGTTCGACCATGGTGATTTTGAGTGATGGGTCCAGCTTGGTAAGCAGGGTTCCCAGAGTAGCACTCATGACCCCGCCTCCGACGAGGAGCACATCGACCTTTTGTATAGTCATGGATTTCGCCTTTAAATCAGAAAATCAAAATCTGCGTGCATGCCAGACAACTGGCGTCCCCATGGGCATCGGCTGATAGCCTTATGGCCTGAACTCTGCCGGGACTTGTGGCCGGGGCAGCGGGGAAGGATAAATCGACGCTTTATACACAGCGCCCTAACGGCTTACAACCGCTAATGAGACAGCTACTACTAATGTATATTCCAGTCGCCGGGGCGCTAACTTTCAAGCGCTGCGCGGGTTTATCCCGTGACTTTCCGTACTGGCTGAGCACTGGTAGCAGGCATCGTCATGCACAAAATCAATTACCAATCCGGCCATAGCTGGGTATGACGGTCACCACCGGAGAAGCGGGCGGCAGAACAACGGATGGCGGGGTAAGGAGTGGCTGTGCCGGGGCCGGCTTCCGCTGACTGGCTGAAACAGATTGGTTGCCGCATAGGGCAAGGTGTTTCAGCAGGAATGTCAGTTTCCGGAAGACCTCGGTCTTACCACAAACACAGCGACGTTTAAGGCCGCGAAAAATACCGGAAACGGCCTGCATGGTCAAACCATTGATCCTGCAACAGGTTGTTCTTTTGTGCCAGATCAAGCGGGCATTTACGCCGCAGCAACTACACTGACAGAACATACATCAGTGCGGAGTCACTATGCTGCGGATAGCAATTAACGGGTTTGGCCGTATTGGCCGCAATGTTTTACGGGCGCTGTATCAGTCGGGTTTCCGCGAGCAGATACAGGTGGTGGCGATCAACGATCTGGGCGATGCCGAAACCTGTGCGCACCTGCTGGAGTTCGACTCGGTGCATGGGCATTTTAATGCGGATATCCGTCTCGAAGACGGCCTGCTGGCGCTGGGGGACGACGCCATTATTCTGCTGCGCGAAGCCGAACCGCTGAAGTTGCCCTGGGGCGAGCTGGATATCGACATCGTGCTGGAATGCTCAGGGCGTATGACCAGTGCGGTGAAATCCATGGCACATCTGGATGCCGGTGCCGGCAAAGTGCTGATTTCAGCGCCGGCGGAAGATGTCGATGCCACGGTGGTGTTCGGCGTTAACGATAACGTGCTGCAGGCCAGCGACCGCATTGTTTCCAACGCTTCCTGCACCACCAACTGCCTGGCGCCGGTGGCGCGGGTACTGCACGAGCAGTTCGGCATTGAAGAAGGCAGCATGACCACCATCCATGCCTACACCAACGATCAGCACCTGCTCGATCTGGGGCATGATGATCTGTATCGTGCGCGTGCGGCTGCATTGTCGATGATCCCAACCCGTACCGGTGCGGCCAAAGCCATTGGTCTGGTACTGCCGGGGCTGGATGGCAAAATTGCCGGTATGGCGGTGCGCGTGCCGACCGCTAATGTGTCGCTGGTGGATCTGGTGCTGCGCGTACACGACACGCCGTCGCGCGATGAAGTGAACGCGGTGATGCGCGCTGCCGCAGCGGCCAGCAGCGTATTGGACTATAACGACCGTGCGCTGGTATCGGTCGACTTTAACGGCAATCCGGCATCCTCCATCTTTGATGCCAACCATACCCATGCGCAGGGCCATCTGCTGCATGTGATGGCCTGGTACGACAATGAATGGGGCTTTGCCCACCGTATGCTGGATACCGCACTGGCGATGAGCCGCGCCTGAGTTATCCGCTGCCGCGGCGATTTCTGGCCTGTGCCGGCCCGTAATCGCCGCTGGCGTAACTTGCCCGTCTTAATCTTGACCCGCCGCAACCCCTCCTGCCTGCAGAAACGGCACACTGAACAGCCTAATTTCAGGACGAAGCCATGACCCTTGCCCGTGACCGCAAAACCGCCGATCGGCTTGTTGATGACCCCACTACTATGGCGGCCAGTCAGCTTGCTGTGGCCGAGATCCGCGCCCGGCTGCAGGCACCGGAAGAGGGTCTTAGCAGCAGCGAAGCCGCAACACGGTTACAGCAACTGGGCAGCAACAGTCTGCCGCAGGCACGCGGACGTTCGTGGTGGCAGCGCTTATGGGCACAGATCAGTAATCTGCTGATTCTGGTGCTGCTGTCGGCGGTGGTGATTACCGCGCTGCTTGGCCACACCCTCGACAGTGTGGTGATTCTGGCGGTGGTGATTTCCCAGGCGCTGATCGGGCTGGTGCAGGAAGGCCGTGCAGAACAGGCGCTGGCGGCTATCCGCCATATGCTGGCACCGGCGGCCAGTGTGATCCGCGATGGTCATAGCCAGCGCATTGCTGCCGCCGATCTGGTGCCCGGCGATACGGTGCTGCTTGAACCCGGCGACCGGGTGCCGGCGGATATCCGTCTGGAACGTTGCCACAGCCTGAGTCTGGATGAGGCCATTCTGACCGGCGAATCGCTGGCGGTGGAAAAACAGCCAGAGGCTCTGGCCGCCGCCAGTGCGCTGGGGGATCAGACCAATATGGCCTTTTCCGGCACGCTGGTGGTGCGCGGTACCGGCCGCGGCGTGGTGGTGGCCACCGGCAGCCGTTCAGAAATCGGCCGCATTTCAGGCTTATTGCAGCAAACAACCGGCTTACAAACCCCGTTACTGGCACAGATGGATCGCTTTGCGCGGCTGATGGCGACGCTGGTGCTGGCCGGTGGCTTACTGATTCTGCTGCTTGGCCACTGGCTCAGCGGGCTGCCATTTGCCGATTTATTTATTGCCGTTGTCGGTCTGACGGTGGCGGCTATTCCGGAAGGGTTACCCGCCATTCTGTCGATTACCCTGGCCGTGGGGGTGCGGCGTATGGCCAAACGTCAGGCAGTGGTGCGGCGCATGCCGGCGATTGAAACTATTGGTGCGGTGTCGGTGATCTGCTCGGATAAAACCGGCACCCTGACACGCAACGAAATGATGGTGGCGGCCCTGGCCTGTGGCGCTCATTACCGCCAGGTACGTGGCGATGGCTACGCCCTCGATGGCGGACTGGATAAACCCTTACCGGAAGCGCTGCAGACCCCCCTGATGCTGGCGGCGGCACTGTGTAACGATGCCAGTCTGCAGGCCGCCGAAGGCGCGGTAAAAATTCACGGCGACCCAATGGAAGCCGCATTACAGGTACTGGTGCACCGGCTGGATGGTGACCCGGTGCGTCTGGCCCAGCACTGGCCACGGCGTGACGAAATTCCCTTTGATGCCGAATACCGCCTGATGGCGACGCTGAATCACAACCATCAGGGGCGGCATGTGCTGTGGGTAAAAGGCGCGCCGGAAGCACTGCTGCAGCGTTGCCGCCAGCAGCTGGATGACGCCGGTAACAGCGTGGCTCTGCAAACCGGATACTGGCTTGAAATGATTGAGCGGCTGGCCGCCGATGGCCAGCGGGTACTGGCCCTGGCCTGCAAAGAATACAGCGGCAGTGAGCTGGAAATGTCCGACCTGAATGAGCTGCAGCTGATCGGTCTGGTCGGTTTAATGGACCCGCCACGCGCCGAAGCCATCGTCGCCGTGGCTGAATGCCATGCTGCCGGTATTGCGGTGAAAATGATTACCGGTGATCACGCGCTGACCGCCAGTGCCATTGCGGCAAGGCTGGGGCTGAGTAACAGCGGTGAGGTACTGACCGGCAAACAACTGGACGAGCTGGATGATCAGGCGCTGCAGGATTGCGTCGGGCGGGTGAATGTTTATGCCCGCACCAGTCCGGAACATAAGCTGCGGCTGGTGCAGGCGCTGCAGAGCAGCACTGATCTTGGCAATGATCGCGGGAATGAGCGTGGCAATCATCGCGCTAATGATCAGGGCGGCGCCGTGGTGGCGATGACCGGCGATGGCGTGAACGATGCGCCGGCACTGAAAGCCGCCGACGTGGGTATTGCCATGGGGCACAAAGGCTCACAGGCGGCGCGTGAAGCCTCGGCGGTGGTGTTGCTGGACGACAACTTTGCCAGTCTGGTGGCCGCGGTTAAGGAAGGTCGCACGGTTTATCAGAACCTGAAAAAAGGCATCGCCTTTATGCTGCCGATTAACGGTGGTGAATCCATCAGCCTGGTGGTGGCGCTGTTGCTGGGGCATACCCTGCCGATTTCAGCGCTGCAGATTCTGTGGGTGAATATGATCAGCTCGGTGATTCTGGCCATGACCCTGGCGTTTGAGCCGGCCTTACCCGGCATGATGCAGCAGCCACCCCGTGCCCGCTTCGAGCCTCTGCTCAGCCGGCGTCTTGCCTGGCAGGTACTGAAGGTGTCGTTGCTGTTTCTGGCCGGTATTTTTGCCGCCTGGCACTGGGGGATGGCGCATTCCGGCAGCGAAGCCTTTGCCAGTACCGTGGCGGTAAATGCGCTGGTGGCGATGGAGTTATTCTATCTGTTTGCGGTGCGTTACCCGCCGGGGCAGGCCATCAGCTTACAGGGTTTTAAAGGTACGCCGGTGATCTGGGCGGCCATTGCGGCGCTGATTGTGATGCAGTCTTTATTTAACTGGCTGCCGCTGTTTCAGCGTACCTTTAACAGCAGCGCGCCGGATATTGCAGCGCTGCTGGTGGCGGCGGGCTGTGGCATCGTACTGTTACTGATACTGCAGCTGGAAGGCTGGGTGAGCAGGCGCTTTCAGGCCCGCTGATCTGATAACCGTAAAACGGTCTTCACTACCCCTAAGCGAGAGTCAGTTCTGCAATATTGGTTTTTATTCGTGCAATAATGCGCGCTTTCCATAAGTCGTTGTTTTCTTATGTTCAGTCGTTATTTTCCTTCATCTTCTGTCCGGTTTCCGGCTGTTATGGCTGTGTTTGCCCTTTCTCTGCCGGGGCTGACAGGTTGCGATAGTGACACTCGGGCCGATAAAACCCCGCAGGTAAAATCCGCTGCTGAACCGCGTCTGGGCTTCTCGGCCCTGCCACCGATTCCGCAACTGCATGAGCGGGCACTGGTTGAAGGACAGCTGGTACTGACGGCAACAACGGTCGACTGGTCTGGTTTTCGGGTGCAGTGGCTGTTTGATGATGAACCTGTGGGTGAGGCGGTAAGCGTTGCTGCTGACGGCCACTTCCGCCTGCCGCGACCAGTACAGGATGCTCCGGCCGGACTCTGGGCCGAAGCCTGGTCCGGCGCTTATCGTTTACGTGGTCGCCCGGACGAGCACGGGCAGTTGCAGCTCAGTGCTCTGAGCACTGCCCGTGCGGCCCTCAGTAATGGCAGCCGTGCCGAACCGGCCAATCCACAGCTGGAACCGCTGCATAATATTCTGCATGCCGTCTTGCTGGAGGGTATCAGTGACGGTGCGGATACAGCGGCCGCTCATCCTGCCGGACCGCTGCTGACGCACTATCAGAGCAGCTGGCAACTGGCACAGGTGCTGGCGCGCAGCCCGGTACACCGTATTGGTTTTCAGCTGCGTCATCAGCAGGCACTGGCCGACAGTTTTGCCTTGCTGCATCAGCGGCCGGATTTTGGCCATGGCGATTTATCTGAACAACAACGTATGGTGCGCCTCGACCGCTGGGGCACCCCACTGCGCTGGCAGCACCGGCCGTATCAGGAGCAGGCCTGGGGCTGTGTCGATTACCTGCAGCTGGGACAGCGCTGGCTGGTCAGTGAAGAATCGGCCACCGTGCTGACTCTGAATGCGCTGCAGCAGCGTCTGGAGGCATTATCGCAGCAGCATTTCTGTGGCCAGGACCAGTGGCGTCTGCCGACGGTGAATGAATTACATAGCCTGATTAATCATGATAATGGCGGCTGGGCGTTTCCGCTCAGCCTGCCGTTTGCCGGCAGCGATATTTACTGGGTTCAGGATGAGCAGGGGCAGGCACAGATTTTTGATCTGCAGCGTAACAGGGTTATTTCTGATGGTAAGCAGGCGCACTGGCTGCCACTGGTGGTAAGAGGTGAGGAATATTCCATGCGCTCGCAGAACCGGCGCTCAGTCAGCAGTAACCGCTCGGATATATTTATGGATTTCTCTGTGCTGCAGGCGTTGTATGGGGTTGCATTTCCCGGTGCAGATAACGATCAGCCGGCGTCTGACAAGAGTCAGCAGACGGATGATGTCTGGCTGCAGGAATCCTGTGCCGAGTGTCACTCTGATCCGCAAACCGAACCGCAAACCGACCCTTAAAGCCGAAGCATGAATCCGGCTTAATCCGGTATCGGTACTATCAAAGCGCGCAGGTCAGATAAGCGGCTTCGCCATAGACGCTGATTCTGGCCTGCAGCTCCGGCTGCTGTGACAGCGGATGGCGGTTATGAAAACCATAACGCTGCCAGAACGGCACCGAATTCTGAATGGCAATCAGGCTGGTCTGGGTAAAACACCGCGCTCTGGCAGTATTAAAAAATGCCTCCAGCAGTGGTGCACTTAAACCCAGGCCGCGCGCGGAGGGATCAATGGCTAAATCGTGCAGATATAAACAATCAGCCTTCGGTGGCACGATAAAATCATCGGCATCCAGTGCGGGTGGCTGTTCTGTGCGGATTGGCAGGGCAAATAAATAGGCCAGTAATTTTCCGTTTTCTTTTATCTCTGCATCACTATTGTTGCCCGCATCTTTAATAATGTCGTTTTTATCTTCAACAACAAAAGCACAGCCGGGTGCCTGCTTTAATTTATTAATAAAAGCTTCGGCTCTCTCAGGCTCGATGCTGGTGTAGCACAGCGCCTGAATGCGCAGAATTTCCGGAATATCGGTTATGAGAGCGGGGCGTAACGAAGACATAAAACAGCGCAGTGAATAAACAATCGGCCATGTTAGCGGATGGGGTATTTTTTGCCAGCGTATAAAACAGGTGTCAGATAACACAGCGAAAAATACATCACCTGGCTCCCACGCGGAGTATCACCTGGCTCCCACGCTCTGCGTGGTAGTCTTTGCCCGGAGTGCATTCCCACGCGGAGCATGGGAACGAGTTATACGGAGCATGGAAACGAGCTACGCGGGGGATGGAAACGAATTAAAAAAAAGACCTCAGCGGCAGGCCGCTGAGATCTGTTTCTGTATTGTGCAAGATACAGGTATCAGAGAGTGATCAATGCCAGTTCGGCATCCCGGTTCAGAACCGTCCACCAGGTATTTTCGCCGGCATCGTAGCCTACCAGTGGTTGATTGGCGCATTCTGCCGGGCGGACCGGTGGCGTTTGCAGGTAGCTTTTCAGCCAACGGCCAGCGGTTACACAATTGCCGCTGGTCAGTGGTTGCCATTGGCTGGCTTTCAGGCTGGCAAGCTGAGCATTATCAGCGGTCAGATTTTCCGCCCCTTTAAATTCAACCGCGTAAGCGTCGGCAACAGCATCGCTGATATTCCAGTTGCGTGTTGCGCTGGCTGGCAGAACAACCGGTGTTTTAGCGGATGATGCATCGGTGGTCGAACCGGGCAGGCCTGCGTCTGTGAGGATATCTTTGGTTTCACCATAATCGCCCTGATAAACGCCGGTCTGGTTTTGCGTACCACTGACAATCAGAATATCGGACAGGGTATCAGCGGTTGCCGGTGTCCAGCTCAGGGTTACATGCTCTTTCAGATCAATAGTGGTTGCCGGGATATCCAGCACATTATCAACGGTATTAGGAATAATCCGCTGTTCACCGTTCAGGTTAGGAGTCCAGCTTTCATGAAACTGATACATCCACTGATACGCCAGGCGGGTAAGATCGGTCAGCGTTTCTGCGCGTGAAAAACCGGGCATATATTCCATATCCCGGCCACGGGTATCGGTACGGTTAAAGGTGTTATTCACACCACCGGCGAGGCGTGCCACAGAGCCGTCATCTGCCAGACAAATATCCGTGATGTAATCTGGCTGGAAAACCATTACCGAGCGGGTGCCATCAGGAATGCTGTTTGGATACACCACGGTTTCACAGCGGTTGCCGGTGCGGGTGAACTGATCATGCAATTGCCAGTCGGCGGTAAAGGTCTGGTCGCTGTTATTGCTGGTGGCGGTATGTTCGGCAAAATATCCCTGATAATTAACCCGGTCGTTATCAAAATGCAGCAGCCCGGAATTTACGTCAAAGTGGGTTGAACCACCGCTTTTGGTCGCATTTTTCTGTGCAATAATCATCTGCACCAGTTCACGTTCGCCATAGCGGAATTCGTAGCCCTTATAGGATGCATTGCCCGCCATGATCTGCGTGTAAGCGTTCATCCGGTAATTACCGCCGGAAGGTGTTGAGCCGGACGGAAAAGTGGTTTGCGCTGTATCTTTGGCAATTAATGAGCGCTGATATTGATGCTCATGCCCTTGTACATAAATAACATCGTGTTGTGAAAACAACGCACGGATCTGATCGGCAACAGCATATACCCAGTCATCGTCTTTGGTGCCTTCAACAATCTGTTCGCGGGTGAGGCCGTACTTTGCACCAATCAGACCATCGTGGCTGGCAACAATCACGTGATCGACTTGCCCGGCGGTTTTTTCTAATGTTTCTTCAATCCAGTCGAGAGCAATCGGCAGGTTGTAATAAGCAAGGCCGATAACCAGAACATTTTCGCGCACGACATAATAATTGATCCACTCGTAGCCTGGCATATGAACCGCATCTTCAGGAATATAATCCCGCATTGTTTCCACCCAGGCGTGGGTGTAGCTGTAGTTCATTTCGTGATTACCCATAACCGGTAAAAACTCCATACCCTGATCACGATAGGTTTTGGCTACGGATGTCCATTCCTGCCATTCAACCGCCGATCCTTTATCGGTCAGATCACCGAGAGCGATGACCATATCGGCTCCTGCCGCTGACTGATGCTTTAATACTTCGCGCAATGGGTGCAGGGCTACATGAGCCTGACCGGAGGCATCACTGCCACCCTGAGTGTCAGGCAGCAGGCCAATGGTAAAAGGTTGGTAGTGTTTTTCATCGACAACGACGGCGGTGGTGTCCGGTTTATTGGATGAATCGTCATTACAGCCAGTCAGCAAACTGCTGCCTATCAGCGCCAGCGGGATAAGTAAGTGGGGTGATTTCACAGGTGGACTCCTTCTTAATTGAAGGACGCATTGAGAGGCTTGTTTATTAATATGGCGTGACAGTTTTAATATAAACAAAATCTCAGCGAAATAATGTTTTCTTCAGGTTTCAAATGGTTTCAGAATGGCTTCGTTAATGGCTTGCTATTATTTTTAAGCAGATGTTTTTTTATTGAGTGGGTCGGTAGTATTTCAATCCGGTCATTAATGGCCGTTTTTTTACTGAAAATCACCTGATTGTTAAGGGTTGATGATGATATTAATAAAAAACATGCAAAATTCCGGAACAGTATTTTTCGCAGATTTTCTGCAATAAAACGCCGCAGTGCATATTACTGCAATATAACTTCAGGCGTATATTGGCGCATCCGTACGCTGAGTGGTTCGGCTTATGAATTATTTGCCTGCAACATACCTGTGAGCGCCTGCTTCAGTAAGCGGGCCGCATAACCCGGGTTAGCTGCCGGGGCTGTGGTGGCCAGCTGGTAACTGCCCTCGATACTGGCGATCACAAAGGCGGCGATATCTGCCGTTTGTGACGGGCTGAGCGTTACGCCATTCTCTGCCGCCGCCTGCTGTAATAGTTCGCTGAGCTGCTGGCTGTGCTGGCGGATAATCTGCTGATACAGCGCGCGCACTTCCTCAATACGCACAGCCTCTGCGCCAATAATGACCCAGGCGGTTACCGCCTCCGGGTTGCTGCCATCACCTAACGCCAGTGCGGCGTCGATATAGGCATCGAGCTGTTGTTGGGCATTCCCAGCGGCGTCTGCCAGCAGGGTAAAACGCTGCGCGGCCTGCTCGCTGATCTGATGAATCAGCGCAATCAGAATCTCCTGCTTGGTTTTGAAGTGATAATGAATCAACCCCGGCGATAAGCCCGCCGCTTTGGCAATGCTCTGAATGGAGGCCTTCTCGTAGCCCTTGTCGGCCATGGCCTGCATCAGGCCGTTGACGATTTCCTGGCGGCGGTGCCCGGTATTGGAAGGTCTGGCCATGGTGGGTCCCGGATAAGTATTTTGGTTATTCAACCAAAATACTTGACGACAGGGAAGTGGATAACCTATCTTGGACTTAAGTTGGTTGACCAACCAATTTATAGGGTGTGACAGGCAGAGCGAAAGCGCCAGAGAGAACACGCCAGAGAGAATGGTAAGGAGAACAGCGATGAATCAACTCAGCGAGCAATGGCAGCAACAGGCGCAGCAGTGGGGGGCCGACAGTCGGGCCTGCCAGCAGGTGTTTAACCTGCTGCAGAGCAGCTACAGCGGCGCGCAGCGCTTCTACCACGGCATTGGCCATATCCGGCAGATGCTGGAGCTGGCGCAGCAACAGCGCGCGGCGATAGCAGACTGGCCGGCGTTCTTCTTTGCCATCTGGTTTCATGACCTGATTCAGCAGAACAAAGGCAATAACGAAGAGCTGAGTGCGGCATTGGCGCGTGAATATCTGCAGCCGCTGGCGGTTCCTGAAGCGGTGATCGCCAAAGCTGAACAACTGATTCTGGCAACCCGCACTCACCAGTATCAGACCGACAGCGAAGTACAGCTGTTTATGGATATCGACCTGTCGATACTGGCGGCGGAACCTGCGGTTTACCGTGCTTATGCCAGCCAGTGCCGCAAAGAGTATTTCCTGCCCGACTTTGTTTACCGCTTTGGCCGTCGCCGTTTTCTGCATGAGCTGTTAGAGCGTGAATGGATCTTCTCCAGCCCGTATTTCAGACAGCACAGCGAGCAGGTTGCCCGCGCCAATATTCACTGGGAACTGGAGGAATGGTTATGAGCCTTTTTAAAAAAATCAGCAACGGCTGGCAGCGCGCGGTTAATGGTAAAGCGGTGAGCGGGTCTGGTTTACAGGAGATAGTGCAGAAGAGTGCGCAGGAGAGCGTGCAGTTCAGCGACAGCGGTATGCATATAATCCAGGGCAATGGCCGCGAGCAGGATATTGCTTACCGCGACGTAGAACAGATCGACATTATCACCACTGACCAGGGCCCGTGGCAGGAAGATGTCTGGTGGTGTTTTTACCTGAGCAATGAAGAGACGCCGGTGTATTTACCGCAGGGCATTAAAGGAGAAGAGCAGATACTGCTCATGCTGGAAAAGCACTTTGCCGGAATCGATTTTCAGACCTTTATTATGGCTATGGGCTCGGCAGATAATGCGGTGTTTAATCTGTGGCGACGGGCGGAAGGCTGAAGGCGAATGGCTTATGGATGCGGGCTCATCTGGCTCCCATGCTCTGCGTGGTAGCCCTGGCTGGCTCAGTTGCATTCCCACGCGGAGCATGGGAACGAGTTACGGGCGGAAGGCTGAACATCTGGCTCCCACGCTCTGCGTGGGAGTCTTTGCTTACGGAGTTGCATTCCCACTCGGAGCATGGGAACGAGAAAAGCATTGATCAGCACAATAAGCTATAAACCGTAATGCACAATAAGCTGTAAATCGTAATACATAATAAGCTATAAATTACAATGCATGATAAGCTATAAACCGCAAAGCAGAATACGCTGACGGTGGTGTTATGAATGATGTATCGCAGAAGCTCGCAAACTCGTTAGAGCAGCTTAAAATCCTTCAGGATCAGGGCGTTACCGCTATCCGCTCGGCGCAGCTCAGCCGTGTCCACCGTGAGCGTCTGCTGAAATACGGCTTTATCAAAGAGGTGATCAAAGGCTGGTACATTCCCTCTGCGCCGGATGAGTCGCCCGGCGATACGACCTCCTGGTACACCTCGTTCTGGGCGTTCTGTGCCGATTATCTCAACGAGCGACTCGGGAGTGACTGGTGCCTGTCGCCGGAACAATCCCTCAGCCTGCACATTGGCGACCGAACCGTGCCTGCCCAGTTGCTGGTGCGCTCGCCCAATGCCCGCAACCAACCAACCGGACTGCTGTACGGCACCTCGGTGTTTGATATGAAACTCGCCGTGCCGGAACTCGCAGACAGAACAACTATGGAAAGGTTGAACGTACACAGCCTGGCGTCGGCGCTGGTGAACTGCGCACCGAAACACTTTGTCGCCCAGCCGGTGGTGGTGCAAACGGCTCTTTCCATGATCAGCGATGCCTCCGAACTGCTCAGCCTGTTGTTAAAGGGCGGCCACAGTACCGTCGCCGGACGGCTGGCCGGTGCGTTCCGCGCTATTGGCCGCGAGCAGATTGCCAGCAACATCGTTAAAGCGATGACTGCAGCGGACTACACCATTAACGAAGTGAATCCTTTTACAGAACAACCGCCACTGCAGTTTGGCCGGCGTGATACCTCGCCTCATGTAAACCGTTTACGCCTGCTGTGGGCGACGATGCGCGCCGATGTGATTGAGCATTTTCCTGCGCCGCTTAACACGCCGGTATCCGCTGCGGAGTATTTAACGGATGTCAGCGATAAATACGTCAGCGATGCCTACCACTCGTTATCCATCGAAGGCTACCGGGTAACGCCGGAGCTCATTGAGCGTGTGCGCACAGGAGGCTGGAACCCGCAGCAGAACGACAACGACCGGCAGCAGGTCGATGCACTGGCAGCTAAAGGTTACTGGGATGCGTTTCAGCAGGTAAAGCACGCGCTGGAACGGGTTCTGAACGGCGAGAGTGCCGGTACTGTGCTGGAAGAAACACACGGTGACTGGTACCTGGCGTTATTCGGCGCCAGCGTTGCGGCCGGCATTATCAACGCCACCGATCTGGCCGGATACCGCAATGGCCCGGTGTATATCCGCCGTTCAATGCACACACCGCCAACGCCGGACGCCGTGCGCGATATGCTGCCCGCTTTATTTGAGCTGCTGCAACACGAAGAACATCCGGCTGTGCGCATTGTGCTGGGGCACTTTTTCTTTGTGTATATTCACCCGTACTTCGATGGTAACGGCCGTATGGGCCGTTTTTTAATGAACCTGATGATGGCCGCCGGAGGCTACCCCTGGACCGTGGTGCCGGTGGAGCGCCGCACGGAATATATGGACGCACTGGAAGCCGCCAGCGTGCGGCAGGATATAGTGCCGTTTACCCGGTTTTTGGCTGGAATTACCGGTGGGTGAGCTGGTAAAACTTCTGAAAGTAGCGGAATGCCAGTCTGTTTAAATATCAAACGGACAATCAACGGCGCTTAGAGTGGGGGTCATAATAGAGCTGCACGCATCGGTGCTCAAACGCGCATGCGCGAATTGCTGCGAAGTCTGCCCTGTAAAATCAATGGGCTAACGGATTGCTCACAGTGATAGCGCGCAAAGGGTAAAGACAACGGAGGATAGATAGTGCGCATGCACGTTTGCAGCCTGATAACGATGTTATTACCGGCGCTTTTCGCTGGGGTAATAGTGGGTTAGACTCGATCCTTAAGTAAGGGCACAGGTGTGTAAATGAGAAACCCTATGAACAAACTGTTATGTTACGAGGAAATATAATAGCTATTGCAAATAGTATACGCTTATCAAAGCGAATTGTTGGGGCTAGCCATACTAGAATAGATGGGATATGAGTTGATGGCTTGAATTAAGACGTGGTTTTTTCTCAAATTAATTGAATGGTGAATTTTGTTAATATGTATAAAAAAGTCATAGATAAATACTCAGCGATATTGCCATGGTTGATTATCGCGGTCACTTTTGCAGGTATTGTTTTCTTGATATGGGGGGCAACAGGCCCTGCATCGTATTGGCTTTCAGCTGTTCTATTTGTTGTTGGTAGTATGCTCTCAGCTCAATCAGCTACAACCGGTAATGTAAATTCACTGCTTTCGAATTTTAAAGAAGTCATTATAGGGTCTGTCAATATTGGTTTGAAATCAATTCAGCATTTGGAAGACAATCCGCCGGCGAAGATAGCTGCTAATACTCATGGTCGTTTCCTTTTTATCGGTGTTGCTGGAAGCAAATTTCTAAGAGATACACTGCAGAAGGGGGATTTCTTTCGAACCAATAGTAATCCGTCTAATGTTCAAATTATTCTAATGGATCCATTTAGTGATGAGGTGAAAAAGCTATCAAAAAAATCAGGTGAAGACTTTATTCATCGAAAGAAAATTATTGAAAGTATAAGGTTTCTAGAGAAATTAAGAGCCGATGGATATAAATTTGAATTGAGATTATACCCTAAGCTACCACCCATGAGGCTGATGATATGCGATGGTAGTATAACTACATTATCGATTTATACATCAGACTCAACTGGCTGGAAGAATGCCCAGTTAATATTTGATACTATTGATACGCCTGATTCGCTGGCGCCACATTTTGAGTCTTTATTTAATGATCTATGGTCTAGAGCACTTACTTTTAATTTAGAGATACGCGAAAAGGCACTAAGTGCGATCATTGACAGTTCTTGTGAGAAAGACTCTGTGGGTATGGTTCACGGAAGATTTCAGCCGTTTCATCATGAGCATTTAGAGTATGTCTTATGGGGGATATCTAAAGCTGAAAAATGTTATATTGCAGTTACTCAACCTGATATCAACCATCTATCAGAAACAAAAGGAGCTCCACACAGAGCTAATCCAGAAGGGAATCCTTTTACGTATGAAGAAAGAAAAAGGATGATAAATTTATCTTTAAGTAGGCTTGGTATTTCGAAAGAGCGATACGAAATAATACCTTTTGATATAGATAATATGGAAGTTTCTTTTGAAACAATAAAAAAATCAAACTCAGATAAACTGCCTTCTCAATTTATGAAGGTCTTTTCTAGCTGGGAAGAGCATAAGAAGAATAAGTTTATTGAACTTGGTTTTAATGTGGTAGAAATATGCGAAGAACATAAAGAGTATGCTAAGAAGAATGTTACCGGAACTCTTGTGCGCGAGTTAATTTTTTCTAATCGTAACTGGGAAGATTATGTTCCTTACGGGACCCAGCTAGTTGTTTCTCACTCGGATAGAGCAAAAAAATGATACTAAGCAATGCAGATATTTTGAAGCAAATGGATAATTCCAGTATTTTGATAAATCCGTACAAAGAAGAAAATCTTCGGCCTTCATCGTATTGTCTAACGTTGAGTAATAATATCGTGAGATTTAAAGCTTTAGAAACTACTGTAAAGCTCCTTGATGAAACCACATATCCTAAGGCGGAAAAAATAAATATTAGTAATGAAAAGCCGTATTCAATCTCACCTGGGGAATTTATTCTTGGCTCTAGTCAAGAGATAATAATGATTCCTAATTCAATAAGCGGATTTCTTTCAAATATATCGGGTTTGGCAAGACTGGGTTTGAATGTATTGCTTTCAACGCACGTTGCGTCAGGATTCGGATCTAAAAAACAAAAGTCGATCATATTCGAGATCCATAATGTTTCAAATCATAGTATTGAGCTAATTCCAAATATTAGAATATGCCATTTGATTTTTATAAATAATTTGACCCCCGCTACTCAAGGTTATGATGAGCTTTTTCCGAATAAATACACGAAAGGTTATCTATCAGAGTACTTTAATAAAACATAGCAGGGCACTTGAAAATTGTTCAGCTTTGCTCAATGCGACTTCAAAAGCGTGGCCTCCACCGGTCTCACTGGCACTCGCCATTTAGCCAAGCGTAAAAAGCCCGCAATTGCGGGCTTTGATGTTTTATATCGTCCACTACGTTCCCACGCGGAGCGTGGGAACGAGATGGTGCGCACTGCGCACCCTACGAATCAATCTTCGTAATTCTCAATCGCCGGGCAAGAGCAAATCAGGTTACGGTCGCCGTACACATCATCAATACGGCCAACGGTCGGCCAGAATTTATGGGCGCCGAGTTCTTTAACCGGGTAAGCGGCCAGTTCGCGGCTGTACGGACGATCCCATTCGCCGGCAATTACCGGTGCGGTGTGCGGGGCGTTTTTCAGCGGGTTGTTCTCCGCATCCAGTTCACCACGCAGTACCGCGTCGATTTCACCTTTAATGCTGATCATGGCGTCGGCAAAGCGGTCGATTTCGGCTTTGGATTCCGATTCGGTCGGCTCGATCATAAAGGTGCCCGCAACCGGGAACGACATGGTCGGCGCGTGGAAACCGTAGTCCATTAAGCGCTTGGCAATATCCACTTCGGTAATGCCGCTTTCGGCTTTCAGCGGACGCAGGTCAACGATACATTCGTGCGCCACACGGCCGTTCTGGCCGGAGTACAGAATCGGGTAGTGAGCCGATAAGCGCTTGGCCAGGTAGTTGGCTTTCAGCAGTGCGTTCTGGGTTGCGCGGCGCAGACCTTTGCCGCCCATCAGGGTGATGTACATCCAGCTGATAGTAAGGATGCTGGCGGAGCCGTAAGGCGCAGCCGATACCGCACCGTTGCCTTTGGCTTCGTTCTCCAGCGGGCGTACCGCGTGGTTGGCCACGAATGGCGCCAGGTGTTTGGCAACACCGATAGGGCCCATGCCCGGGCCGCCGCCGCCGTGTGGAATGGCGAAGGTTTTGTGCAGGTTCATGTGCGATACGTCGGCACCGATAAAGGCCGGCTGGGTGATACCCACCTGTGCGTTCAGGTTGGCGCCGTCCATATACACCTGGCCGCCGAGGCTGTGTACCAGATCGCAGATTTCACGCACGCCCTGTTCGTAAATACCGTGGGTCGACGGGTAGGTCAGCATCAGGCACGACAGCTGGTCGCCGATTTCTTCGGCTTTTTTCTTCAGGTCGTCAAAGTCGACGTTACCTTCGTCATCGCAGTTGGTGACTACAACGCGCATCGAGGCCATTTGTGCCGACGCTGGGTTAGTACCGTGGGCAGAGCGCGGAATCAGGCAGACGTTGCGGTGACCTTCGCCACGGCTTTCGTGGTATTTCTTGATCGCCAGCAGACCGGCGTATTCACCCTGCGCACCGGAGTTTGGTTGCATACAGATGGCGTCAAAACCGGTAACCGCTTTGAGATAGTCGTCCAGCTCGGTAATCATCTGCTCGTAGCCAACGGTCTGTGACTTTGGCGCGAACGGGTGAATATTGGAGAACTCAGGCCAGGTGACCGGAATCATTTCGGTGGTGGCGTTCAGTTTCATGGTGCAGGAACCCAGCGTGATCATGCTGTGGTTCATGGCCAGGTCTTTCGACTCCAGACGCTTCATATAACGCAGCATTTCATGCTCGGTATGGTAGCGGCTGAAGGTCGGGTGGGTGAGGAAGGCGGTGTTACGTGCCTGACCGGCGTCAATGCTGTTGGAACCGTTGGCAACAATCTGCGCATCCAGTGCGTATACGTCCAGACCGTGACCTTCGCCGAGAATAATATCGAACAGTTCCTGTACGTCGGCGGCGGAGGTTTTCTCGTGCAGGCTGACACCCAGAGTGTTTGCTGCCATACCCAGAGCGGCGTCGTCACGCAGGTTCACTTCACGCGCTTCGGCGCGGGCCAGTACCGCGGCTTTGTCGCTGGCGTTAAAGGTCAGGGTGTCGAACCAGTTGTCGTTGACCAGTTTAATACCTTTAGCCTGCAGACCGGCTGCCAGAATATCGGTTAAGCGGTGAATACGGCCGGCAATGGTCTTCAGACCCTGTGGGCCGTGGTATACGGCGTAGAAGGAACTCAGGTTGGCCAGCAGCACCTGTGCAGTACAGATGTTGGAGTTGGCCTTCTCGCGGCGGATATGCTGTTCACGGGTCTGCAGTGCCATACGCAGCGCAGGTTTGCCCTGAGCGTCGATAGAAACACCGATAATACGGCCCGGAATATTACGCTTGTAGGCATCGCGGGTGGCGAAGAACGCCGCGTGCGGGCCACCAAAGCCCATCGGTACGCCGAAGTGCTGGGCGTTACCCAGTACGATGTCGGCACCCATTTCGCCCGGTGCTTTCAGCATCACCAGCGCCATCAGGTCGGTGGCAACCGCAGCCAGTGCGTCTTTGGCGTGCAGGGCGGTAATTACATCGGTGAAGTCACGCACGTCACCGTTTTTACCCGGATACTGGAACAGGGCACCGAATACATCGGCGTCGGCGGCGGCATCCGCCGGGCCAACCAGTACGTCCCAGCCAAAGGCTTCGGCGCGGGTTTTCACCACGTCGATGGTCTGCGGCAGGCAGTTTTCATCGATGTAGAAGGTGTTGGATTTGTTTTTCTTCACCGAGCGCTTGGCCATGGCCATGGCTTCGGCAGCGGCGGTGCCTTCGTCCAGCAGCGAGGCGTTGGCCAGCTCCATGCCGGTAAAGTCGATCACCATTTGCTGGAAGTTCAGCAGGGCTTCGAGGCGGCCCTGGGCAATTTCCGGCTGGTAAGGGGTGTAGGCGGTGTACCAGCCCGGATTTTCCAGCACGTTGCGCAGAATCACCGGCGGAATAATGGTGTCGTGGTAACCCAGACCGATGTAGCTCTTAAAGATCTTATTTTTCGCCGCCAGCGACTTTAAATAATTCAGCGCATCGTATTCGCTTTTACCGTCGGCAATGTCGAGGAAAGGCGCGCGCAGAATATCAGCAGGCACGATTTCGGCACTCAGGGCTTCCAGCGAGTCGGCACCAACGGCAGCCAGCAGAGCGGCTTCTTCGTTGCTGTCCGGGCCTGCGCCATTGGAGGCAATGTGACGGCCGATAAAATTATCGCGTTGTTCCAGATCTTTAAGAGACAGTGTGGTCATGGGAGAACTCAAAAAAGTTAAGCTGGTGAGGCAGTGCTGCTAACGGAGTTAACAGCACGTCTTAACGGCACTTCTTAATCACTGCGCCTGCGCTGCGGCAGGCGCCAGTGGTGTCGTCTTACTCGCAGGCAGCCGCGTAAGCGTCGGCGTCGAGCAGGTTGTTCAGGTCGTCGGCGTTGGCCAGTTCCATTTTGAAGAACCAGGCGTTGCCGTACGGATCTTCGTTAACCATTTCCGGAGTATCAACCAGCGCGTCGTTAACGGCGATGATTTTACCGGCCAGTGGCGCGTAGATGTCGGAAGCGGCTTTCACCGATTCAACTACGGCGATGTCCTGCTCGGCTTCCACTTCGGTACCGGCTTCCGGCAGTTCAACGAATACCACGTCACCCAGCTGAGCCTGGGCAAAATCGGTAATACCGATGGTTACGGTGCCGTCGGCTTCGAGACGGATCCACTCATGGGAAGTCACGTATTTCAGTTCGGCTGGGATATTGCTCATGTTGATCTCCACTCAAAAATAAAAAGCGTAAAACGAATTCGTTAAGGTATCAGAACTGCTGCTTGCCGTTACGGACGAATGGCAGCTTAACCACGCGTGCGGGCACTAATTTACCACGCATTTCCACCAGACACTTGTCTGCGGTGCCAACCGGTACGCGCGCCATGGCAATGGAGTACTCCAGACTCGGAGAGAAGGTACCGGAGGTGATTTCACCTTCGCCAACGCCCTCAACCACAACCTTCTGGTGCGAACGCATCACGCCGCGCTCTTCGAGTACCAGGCCAACCTGCTTCAGCGCCTGCTGTGGGTTAGCTGCGCGCTCAGCTTTTTCGGCTTCCAGTGCGGCACGGCCGATAAAATCACGCTCTGCCGGTTCCCAGGCAATGGTCCAGCTCATGCCGGCCTGCAGTGGCGAAATGCTTTCGTCCATATCGTTGCCGTACAGGTTCATACCGGCTTCCAGACGCAGGGTATCACGTGCGCCCAGACCGGCCGGAGCAACACCGGCATCCAGCAGCTGCTGCCAGAAATCAGCCACTTCGGCTTCCGGCACCATGATTTCCAGACCGTCTTCACCGGTGTAACCGGTGCGGGCGTAGAACCATTCGCCTTTGCCTTTGCCCTGGAAAATTTTCAGGCTGTCGATCAGTTCGGCGGCGTCGGCTTTTACCTGTTTTACCAGCTCAATAGCTTTCGGGCCCTGCACGGCAACCATCGCCAGTTCCGGGCGTTCGGTGAGGCTGACTTCAAAGCCTTTGCTCTGACGTGACATCCACTCCAGATCTTTTTCGCGGGTGGAGCAGTTCACCACGGTGCGGTACCAGCCATCCATTTTGTAGACGATTAAGTCGTCGATCACGCCGCCTTCGTTATTCAGCATGCCGGAGTACAGGGCTTTGCCGGTTTCCTGCAGCTTGGCGACATCGTTGGCCAGCAGTTTCTGCAGGTAGGCGGTGGCATCCGGGCCGCGCACATCAACGATAGTCATATGCGATACGTCGAACATACCGGCCTGCTCGCGCACAGCTTTGTGTTCCTGAATCTGCGAGCCGTAATGGATGGGCATATCCCAACCACCAAAGTCGACGATTTTGCCGTTGGCTTCGAGGTGCTTGGCGTACAGAGCGGTTTGCTTGGCCATGTTATGTCCTGCTGTAGTCAGTCGTGATGTGATCGTTTGCTGTCTTTATTCTGCCCCGCCAGCGCTCTGGCGGAGGGTGCTTTGTCTGCTGTAAAAGCGGACGAATGCTTTGTTTCAGATCGTAAAAAAGGGCGGCAGTATAGCGCTTAAAAAGCACTTAGGCACCCTCCAATCTGTAAATAGCTGGACTATGGTTCCATTTTATAAATATTGGCCTGTTTAAGCCTGCGGGCCGCATGGCCGCTGGGTTGATGCTGTTACCTTAAATGGTGGAAATCTGACTGTTCAGTCAGAAAAAGGCATGGCACCGGGCAGGTTTTGCGGGATGTGCTGTGGGGCGTACTGAATCGCGCGCAGGGTCAGCTGCAGGTGTGTGCGCAGCATGTCGTCAAAGCCCAGCGGTTGTTCCTTGCGGGCAAACACGCCGTCGATGGTCAGCAGGGCAAAACCGTGGATCGACGACCAGCAGTTATTGGCCAGAATCATCGGCTCTGTGTTGAGGAATTCGCCGCGCTGCGCCCCTTCAGCCATCAGCTGCAGCAACACATTAAAGGCACTGTGGGCGGATGTGCGTAGTTGCGGATATTGTTCGCGGTTGGTGATGCTGCTGCCGAAAATAAGACGGTACTTTTCCGGATTGGCAATGGCATAACGCAGGTAGGCCTCGCCGGCCCGCAGCAGGTTCTCGGCACTGCTCAGGCTGGGGTCTATACAGTCGCTGGTAATACCGCTGAGTTCATCGAAGGTCTGGCGTGCCAGTTCGACCAGCAGGCCGTTTTTATCGGCAAAGTGGCGGTAGGGGGCGGTTTGTGAAACGCCGACCACCCGTGCCAGGGCGCGCAGGCTGAGATTCTCGGCGCCCTGTTCACGGATGCTGTCGACCGCTGCGCTCAGCAAAGCCTCACGCAGATTACCGTGGTGGTAGCTGGTGGTGGCGTTGTTCTGGTTTGAGGCGACGCTGGTCATCGGGAGATCCATAAAAGATTCCCGCTATTCAAACCAGTTACGCCTTAAGCGTCAACTTCACTCAGCTGTTTATTCACCTGTGGCACGCTATTGGCGGAGCTGTCTTTCTGCACCTGATACATCTGGCTGGGAGACGAGCCGCACCATTTTTTAAACGCTTTGGAAAAGTTGGCAACACTGGAATAACCCAGCTCAGCGGACAGTTGGGTAACGTTATAAACCCGTCGTTGCAGCCAGTCGCGGGCCTGAATCAGGCGCAGCTCGGACAGCAGTTTCTGATAGTGTGTGCCGCTGTCCTGCAGACGCCGTTTACAGGTGCGTTCACTCAGGCTGAGCGCCTGTGACAGCTGCTCCAGTGATGGCGGTTCCGGCAGTTCAGCGCGCAGCAGATTGGCCGCTTTGCTGGCGACCAGCATGCTCGGTCGCGGTGGCAGTTCGCGCTGCAGTTGCGGCAGATTATGCGGGTCTGCCTCGTTGTGCAGGAGGCGTGTCGGCAGGCGGATGGCCAGGTACGGTGCGTTGAAATGAATCTTCAGCGGCACATAAGCGGCGTAACGCTGTGGTTGTTCGCAGCCTTGCGGCAGGAACAGCTGAATATCGCTGTGGCTGGTGGCGGTCAGTGGCAGGCAGGTGGCGTGCAGCCAGGCAACCAGTACATCCAGCACACTGGCCGGCAGTTGCTCGGCCACCGTCGGATTGGCGCGCCAGCGCAGCTCGATATGGCAGGTTTCGCCATCGTCTTCCTGATACAGACCAAACAGTCGCGTCAGCAGGTTGTCTTCACGCAGCAGCGCGCAGCCCTGCGCCAGAGTGTTAAACAGCGTTTCCTGATGCAGTGCCAGCGCCAGACCGTAGTCGAGTGCCAGATTCTGTTGCGGCAGCTGTTCCTGTGCCCAGTCGAGCAGGTTCAGGATCTGGCTGACCGCAACGCGGCTGCGGCTGTTAAACAATGCATCGGCCGGCAAATCCATTGGCGGCAGTTGCTGATTTTTAATGCCTTTGCTGGCCAACAGGCGCAGCAAAATATGCAGTGAGTTAGCAGTACAGTTTAAAGGGCCCATGGTGTGTCTTTTTTTTATGTGGTGAGAGTGCAGAACTGTACGGCAAAACAAACGTTTAACAATGTGTTATCTGGCAGACATCTACCCAGAAATGGCCTGTAACCACCCAAAGATTTTCCGGATGGGACATTTTTGTTGTGTTGACGATGCTCACATTGTCGTCATAGTATGTTTTCACTGTAAACATGCCGGTGTTGTTAATGCGCCCGGCGGTGTTCGTCGTGATCAATGGGTTTGCATAATTACAACAGGAGCGCCCTATGTTTTTTCTGCGTCTGCAAGGTCGTCATTCCGGCCGTTTTCTTTTTACCTTAATTGGCCTTTTTCTGGCCGGATCTGCTCTGGCACAACCGGCCTTACCGGTCGAAACCGTCAGTGTGCAATGGCAGGAATATGCCCGGCCGCTGCGTATCAGTGGTGTGCTGGAAAATAAGTCTGAACAGAATCTGGCGTTTAAAATCAACGGCCTGGTACGCCGCGTCGCCGTGGATGAAGGGCAGTGGGTAAAAGCCGGGCAGGTGCTGGCGGCCCTCGATCTGGAAGAAATCGATGCGCAGGTGGCCAAGGCCGAATCGGTGCTGGCCAATGCCGAGCGTAATCTGGCGCGTTTTCAGTCGCTGCAGGGGCTGGATGCCTTGTCGGTGGAGCAGTTACAGAGCGCCGAAACCCAGGTGGATGTTGCCCGCTCTGACCTGACCGTTGCGCGTTTTAATCAGCGCCATGCGGTTATCCGTGCGCCGGCTGATGGCCGGGTGTTGAAGCGTTCGGTTGAAGCCAATGAAATGGTCAGCAATGGCAAGCCGGTGTTTCTGTTTGCCGCCCGCACCAGTGGCTGGGTGCTGCGTGCCGGAGTGACCGACAAAGATATCGTTCGCCTGCGTTTGCAGGATCACGCCGAAGTAACCTTTGATGCTTACCCCGGTGAAATATTTCAGGCGGAGCTGAGCGAGCTGGCCGGACGCGCCGATGCCAGCCAGACCTTTGAGATCGAATTACGTGTGAGCGCTAAACCTGAACAGCCGCTGCTGGCCGGTTTTGTTGGCCATGCGGTGATTATGCCGGCACAGACCCGTCCGGCGGTGTTGCTGCCGGTTGGCGCTATGGTCAGAACCTATAACAAACAGCCCGCTGCTCAGGGCGGTCATCAGGGCGCCAGTCAGGGAGCACAGGCCGAAGTGGAAGTGTTTGTGGTGCAGAACAACGGTGGTGAGTATCAGGCGCAGTTACGTCGTCTGCCGCTTCTGGCGCTGGATCATGATCAGCTGGTGATCACCGGTGGTTTACAGGATGGTGAACAGGTTGTGGTGGCGGGTGCGTCTTATCTGAGCCATGGTCGTGTGGTGACGCTGCCGGAGTCTGCGCTGGTGGAAGCGGCGCCTGCTGTGCCGGTACCGGCTATGGCTGAATAAGGAGCGGGTTATGCAATTACCTCAACTCGCGATCCGTAATCACCAGTTCACCTGGGTGATGTTTTTATTGCTGGTGCTGCTTGGCGTGGTGTCATTTTTTACCATGCCGCGCTCGGAAGACCCGCAATTCGATTTTTCTGCCGCCGTAATCAAAGTAGTGAATCCGGGAACAACGCCGCTGGATATGGAAAAGCTGGTGGTTGATCCGCTGGAAGCGGCGCTGAATGAACTGGATGACCTGCGCGAAATTAAAACCAGCGTGGAAGATGGTCTGGTGGTGATCCGTGTTGAGTTTTTATACGGCACCGATCCTGATGATAAATACGATGATGTGGTGGGCGCGGTATCACAGGTACGTGATCAGCTACCGGCCAGTATTGTCGACCTGGATATCGACAAAATATCCCCGGCCGATGTCAGTATTCTGCAATTGGCACTGGTATCCGAGCAGGCGGATTATCCGGAATTAAAAAAGCACGCGGAAACCCTGGAACAAAAACTGGAGCGGGTCAGCGGTGTTAAGCGGGTGGATATTGCCGCACTGCCAACACTGGAAGTGCAGATTCAGGTCGACCAGCGCAAGGTGAATGGTCTGGGCATCAGCCTGAATGAAATTCAGGCGGCGGTAGCCAGTGCCGCGCAGAATTTACCCGGTGGTCACGCCAATGCCGGTGAGCGGCGGTTTACCGTACGTACCAGTGGCGACTATGAATCGCTGGATGCTATCGGCGATACCGCCGTGCGCGGTCAGGGCCAGCGTCTGATTTATCTGCGTGATATTGCGCAGATTTCGTTAACCGAAAGTCTGCCCAGTTACCGTGCGCGTTTAAATGGCGAAAAAGCGGTATTTATTTCTGTGGTGCAGCGTAAAGGCAGCCAGATTTTTCAGGTACGCGAGGGCATTCAGACGGTGCTGGATACGTACACTGAAAAACGTCTGCCGCAGCATATTGCGTTAAAAACCGTAATGGATCAGTCGCTCAGTGTTGAGCGTCAGATTGACGGTTTTTTTGATAATTTAAATCAGGGCCTGATTCTGGTCGCTGTATTGTCACTGATCGTGCTGGGCCTGCGTCCGGCGCTGGTGGTTGTCGCGGCGATTCCATTATCGATTTTTATTGCCATCGGCTGGGTCGATTTAGCCGGCTTTGGTCTGCAGCAGATGTCCATTGTCGGGCTGGTGATTGCGCTGGGCTTACTGGTGGATAACGCCATCGTGGTGGTGGAAAACGTTGCCCGTCATCTGCGTGACGGTGACAGTCCGACTGAAGCTGCAGTTAAAGGCAGTTCACAGGTTGCCTGGGCGGTGGCTTCAGGTACGCTGACCACCGTACTGTCTTTTTTACCCATGTTATTGATGCAGAATGGCTCCGGCACTTTTATGCGCGCTATGCCGGTTACCGTGGTATTAACCCTGTTTGCATCGTTATTAATTGCCCTGACTTTAACGCCGTTACTGGCGAGTAAATTAGGTAAAGCCGCAAAAACCACTACCCGCAGCCAGAAAAAACTGGAAGCAATCGCCGATGGTTTTTATCTGCGCTGGCTGAGCCGCGCGCTGGCCAAACCTAAGCGGGTGCTGGGTATTTCGCTGGCGTTATTAATCGGTTCGTTGTCGCTGTTTCCGTTAATCGGTGTCAGCCTGTTTCCGAAAGCCGAAAAACCAATGATTCTGGTGAATATTGATATGCCGGAAGGCAGTGGCTTTGAACAGACCGAAGCCATGGCACAACGGGTTGAAGCGCTGGTGCGTAAACAGCCTTTAGTGGTGGATATTGCGCAGAACGTTGGCCGCGGTAATCCGCGGATTTATTACAACATTATGCCATCGCGGCAGACGGTGAATTTTGCGCAATTATTTGTCACCTTAAGTGCGCATGAACTGGCACAGGTCGAACCTTTGGTTTCATCCCTGCGTGATGAGCTGGGCCGGATTGCCGGTGCACAGATTACGGTTAAGGAATTTATGCAGGGGCCTCCCGTCGAGGCGCCGGTTGAAATCCGCATTATGGGTGAAGAGCTGAAGCAGATTCAGCGGGTGTCGCTGGATGTCGCCAGTATTATGGAGCAGACCCCGGGCGTAGTCGGTGTGGATAATCCGGTCGGCAAATATAAGGTGGATCTGCATGTGCAGATTAACCGTGATAAAGCCGCCATGCTGGGTATTCCGCTCAGCACCATCGACCGTACCATCCGTACCGCACTGGTGGGTTTACCTATGGGTGTTTACCGCGATGATGACGGTGAAGAATACAATTTAGTGCTGCGTTTATCGGAATATCCGCGTCCGGAGCTGGCGACCTTTGACGATATTCAGATCACCACCGCGCAGGGAAAACTAGTGCCGCTTTTGCAGGTTGCCAGTCTGGAATTGGAAACCAGCATTGCCCGCTTCCAGCATTTTGATACCGAGCGTATGGCACGGGTAACCTCGGATGTGTTACCGGGTTTTACCACCGAAGCCGTGACTAACGCCGTGGTTGAACAACTGCAGCAATATGCCTGGCCGGAAGGTGTGCACTTTACTATTGGCGGTGAGCAGGCCAACCGCAAAGAAGCTTTCGGCGGTATGGCCCAGGCTCTGATTCTGGCGGTATTCGGGATTTTTGCCGTGCTGGTGCTGCAGTTCCGTTCTTTTGTGCAGCCATTAATTGTTTTTGCCGCCATTCCTTTTGCCTTAATCGGCGCTTTGCTGGCGTTGTTTATTACCGGCTATACCTTCAGTTTTACCGCCTTTATCGGCCTGACCTCGCTGGTGGGTATCGTGGTGAATAACTCCATTATTTTGGTGGATTATGCCAACCAGATGCGGCGTGAAGGTATGGAACAACTGGCAGCCATTGCCGCGGCAGCGCAAACCCGTTTTGTACCTATTGTGTTAACCACGCTGACCACTATTGGTGGTTTATTGCCGCTGACCTTATCCGGCTCCAGCATGTGGTCGCCGATGGGTTGGGCCATCATTGGTGGCCTGCTGGTTTCGACCCTGCTGACCCTGATAGTGGTGCCGGTGCTGTACCGTTTTCTGGGTAAAATGCCGGAAGAGCCAGAGGCGTAGTCAGTAAGGAACCAGAGGTGTAAGCCGCGGCGCTGATGCGTGCGGCCAATAAGGCGGAAACCTGTTGTGGGTTTCCGCCTTTTTTATGGTGCTGATCCGGGCTTTTAATTTGCCCACTTTGCCTCCATATTCTGCCCATCGGTAATTTATGTCCGCAAGGGCGGAATTAAAGGCGGACATTATGATGCTTGGCTGGATTTTCTTTTTTGCCTGCGTAGCGCTGGCGTACCTTTTCTGGAACCGGCAACAGCAGGCGCGGCTTCTGGCGCTGCAGTCGGTGCGTCGTCATTGTCAGCAGGAAGATGTACAGCTGCTGGACGATACCCTGGTGCTGGAGCGGATACGCATCCGCCGCATTCCATCTTTGCAGCTGGTAAAAGGTGAGGGCCGCAGTCAGCCCGGCGGCTGGCGGTTGGTAAGGACTTACCGTTTCGAATTTTCTTCTACCGGTGATGAACGTTATCAGGGCCTGCTGACGCTGATTGGCCGGCGGGTGGCAAAGCTGGAATTACAGGCGCATCGTATTCACTGATCCGGGAATGTACTGACAGGTATTTCAGGATCAGGAGATTTAAAGCCGGGTTATTGGGCGGAGGTTGTATGGTTATTCATCAGGCAGAACAGCAGCGTTTTATTATTGAACAGGACGGCCACGAATGTGTGCTGGACTATGTGGTTGAAGGCAAACAGATTGATTTTACCCACACCTATGTGCCTTTCCGTCTGCGCGGTAAAGGTCTGGCTGAAGAGCTGGTAAAAGAAGGGCTGGCCTGGGCAAAGGGTCAGGGGTATGACATTCAGGCCAGCTGCTGGTATGTGCGTAAGTTTCTCTGATGGCTGTTCTGGCCAGCAGATATTTTTCAGGCTTTTTTTAACGGCGAATAAATTTATAGGCGGATAAATTCTGCCAGCCAGCGTCCAACGCTATCGGCATCGGTAGGTTGGGCGAGGGTATTCATCCCTTCGCGGAACAGATCCGGGCCGATGCAGTTTTCCCGCCGTGGCAGTAATTTCTGGGTGTAATCCACGGTAAATTCAGGGTGCCCCTGAAAGGTCAGCACCCGCTGGTCAATATAAAACGCCGCATTTTCGCAGAATTCACTGCTGGCCAGACGCCGTGCTTCAGGCGGCAGGGTCAGTACCTGATCACGGTGGCTGTATATCAGACGCAGATGTGACAGGCCATCGTTGAGCCAGCTCGGGCGGTGTTCAATACGGGTGGTGTGCACGCCGATGCCCCAGCCTTTATCGCTGCGCGCAGCATAACCGCCGAGGGTGTGCGCCAGCAGCTGGTGACCAAAGCAGATACCAATCATTTTGCTGTGCTGGGCGTAGGCCTGCCTGATCCAGTCCTGCAGCGGTGCAATCCACGGCAGGTCGTCATAGACACCGGCTTTGGAGCCGGTAATCAGGTAAGCGTCGCATTCTTTAATATCCTGCGGTAATTCCCCTTGCTGTACCTGATAAAAACGGTATTCGAGGGGAATGCCCAGACGGGAAAAAAATTGTGTGAACATATTGCCGTACGAACGGTATTCGTCCAGCAAATCGGGGTAGAGGGTATCGGTTTCCAGCAGGCCCAGCGTTTTCATAGCGTGTGTCGTCAGTGCAGAGTGTCGGAAGCAGGGTTGACCAGTACAGTCGCTGACTGGCCGCGTAACGGTTTGAGAATATCTTCCAGACCGTTGATTTTAATTTCCAGTGCTAATGCCAGCAGCATGCCCAGCTGGCCGGCTGGCATGCCCTTGTTATTCAGCCACAACAGGTATTCTTCGGGGATATCGATCAGCACCCGCCCCTGATATTTGCCAAAGGGCATGGTCATGGTGACCAGGCGGAGCAGGTCGGATTTATCAAACACAGGCTACCTCAGAATGCTGTTAAAAGGGGCCATTCCCATCAGTTTGTGGTGTGACCATCGACATGATGAGCGGTGGTCGCGCAGCCTGCAAGTGCTGCAAAACGCTTGGGCACTTTGTCAGGCATTTTTCTGGTCTACACTAAAGTATCAATAACCACTTTGGCCAGACGTACCGGGCATGGAAGAAAAAAATACACGATTTGAGGATCTGCGGCTGACGCCGGGCCAGCCGTTGCAGCTGGATTTTGAGGGCTATACCACGGAACGTGACAGGTCCGTTCTTATTGGCTATCGCGCCGGACAAAGCATTGTTGTTACCACACCACTTGTTAATGGCTCCCCCATGGTGCTTAAGCTCGGAGCACCACTGGCTGTGCGTTTATTTGCCACGCAAATGAATTGTGCTTGTGCCTTCCGTACCGAAATTACGCATATTTCCCGTGCACCTTATCCACACCTGCATCTGGCAATGCCATCTTCTCTGGTGCTGGGTGAAGTACGCAGCTCGGTTCGGGCCAAGGTCGCGCTGATTACGTCGGTACATTACGGCGATAACTTCGCGCAGAAATGTTCAGCCATGATTAAAGACCTGAGCCTGGGTGGTGCGCGTCTGGAAGCAAAGATGCTGCCGGTCGAGGTTGGTGAAAATGTTCAGCTCACGGCGCAGGTGGCGGTCAGTGGTATTGAACGCATTATTAAGCTCGACGCTATTGTCCGCGCGATTACAAAAGAAACCGGCGGCGTCGGCGTTGGGCTGCAGTTTCAGGCTATGAGTGATTCTGATCGCATCACATTGCACGCTTACGTGCTTTCCAATATCCACCGGCAGTAGCCGTTTTCCAGTTCTGGAGTAGTTGCATGACTGGTATGTCATTTTCTGCCGACCGGCAGGACCACTGGAGTCAGATCTGGAAAGATCTGATCAGCGGCAAAGCGCCTGATAACGGGTTACAGAAACCGGCCCTGGTTGTCAGTGCGCGGCTGGAGTCGTTGCTGGAAAGCAGTGCGCAGCGTTTTTTACACAGTCGCTCCGCTACATTAAGCGCCGATCTGCAATCCTCTTTACAGCGGATTGCTGCCCATTTACAGGCTTCTCAGATCGCCCTGTTGTTATGCCCGCAAGGTGTTCATACGCAGCCGTTGTGCATTCTGGCCAGTCAGGATGAAACCAGCACAGGAAAATTACACGGGCTTGTCGCGCAGCGGGAGCAATGGTGTGGGCTGGTTAATGGCCAGCAGCCACGGTTGCTGTCAGCAGCGCAAGCGCCGGGTGAGGATGAACGCCTGGTGCTGCAGGCGATGGCTTGTGATCAGGTGCTGCTGTTGCCGGTTACCGGCGGTCATAATGCCGCTGGCTGTATGTTGCTGGGCTTTAATGCTGCCACGCCGGTACCGGGTGAAGGTGAGCGCTCGCTGCTTTCAACCTTTACCCAGCTTTGCTTTCTGGTGGTCGACCGTCTGGCGGTTATGAACCATCTTGAGCAGCGTGAGCGTTCATTGCTGCAGACTGAACGTCTGGCCAGAATCGGCAGCTGGTACGATGACGTACTCAACAACTGCATCACCTTTACCCCTCAGGCGGGCGAAATTTTTGAGCTCAGCCCACAGATCACTCAGGTCAGCCTTGAACATTACATTGCCTATCTGCATCCGGAAGATAAAGACCGGGTTATCAGCACGTTGCAGCACAGCCTGAAAACGCTGCAACCCTCTGATATGACTTACCGCATCTGCACGCCGTCAGGGCTGGTCAAAGTGATTCACGGCATCGGCGAAATTCTGGTAAACGAAAACGGTATTGCTGTGGCACGGGTCGGTACCGTGCAGGATATTACCGAGGCTCATGCCCGTGAGCAGCGGTTGCAGCAGTCGGCGCGGGTATTTGAATCCACCATGGAAGGGGTGGTGATTACCAATCCGGATGGTCTGATTGAAGCGGTCAATCCGGCCTTCAGCACCATTACCGGTTACAGTGAAGAGGAAGTTCGTGGCCGGTCTGTGGATATGCTCAACCCCGAACGGCGACAGCGTAACGTTTTGCAGGATATCCGCCGTGAAGTGCAGGAAAAGGGATTCTGGCGTGACGAGGTGTGGAACCGGCGTAAGAACGGCGAGGTGTTTCCGCAGTTTTTAACGGTAACCAGTGTCCGTGATGAGCGTCAGGCAATCAGCCATTATGTGGCGGTGTTTGCCGATATTTCACGTCAGAAAGAATCTGAGCAGCAACTGGATTATCTGGCCCATTACGATTCACTCACCGGTCTGCCCAACCGCAGCTCGCTGCTGGTTAAGCTGCAGACTGCCATTGACCTGGCAACTCAGAAACGGCGTAAAGTCGCCGTGATCACCATCGATCTGGATCATTTCAAACACATTAATGACAGCCTTGGCCATCCGGCCGGCGACCGTCTGCTGCAGGAGTGTGCCCGGCGCTTGCGTGAACGCCTGCGTGACTCTGATACCGTGGTACGGCAGGGCGGTGATGAGTTTGTGGTGGTGCTGGAAAATATCGTCAGTGAGGATCAGGTCAGACGCGTGGCTGAGATTATTCAGCAGTTGTTCGCCAGTGCTTTTGATGTGGGTATCGGCCGCGAACTGTTTATTGGCGCCAGCCTGGGTATCACGCTGTTTCCCGATCATGGCCGTGATGTTACCCAGCTGATCAGTAATGCCGATGTGGCGATGTATCAGGCCAAGAGTAAAGGCCGTAACCATTATCAGTTTTATACCAATGACCTGACTCAGGCGGCGACTGACCGACTGGAGCTGGGTAATGAACTGCGTCATGCGTTACAGCGCGATGATGAGTTGCAGCTGCATTATCAGCCACAGGTCTGTATCCGCAGCGGCCGGGTGACCGGTGTTGAAGCCTTAATCCGCTGGCAGCACGAGCAGGAAGGCATGATTCAGCCGGGACGTTTTCTGCCGGTGGCGGAAGACAACGGCCTGATGCCGGAACTGGACAGCTGGGTGCTGAATAAAGCCTGCCGGCAGCTTGCTCTCTGGCAGCAGCAGGGGATTGCTCCGCTGATTCTGGCGGTCAACATTACCCAGCCGACCTTTGTTGCCGGTGGGTTGGTGGAGCGCCTTAAAGCCTTGCTGGATATCTATCAGCTTGATCCCAGCTGGCTGGAGCTGGAAATCACCGAAGGGGCTTTGCTGGAACCGACCGCGCAGGTGCTGTCGACCATTGCCGGGCTGAAAGCGCTGGGGGTGATGCTGGCGGTGGATGACTTCGGCACCGGCTATTCGTCGCTGGCGTATCTGCACCGTTATCGGGTCGATAAACTGAAAATTGACCGCAGTTTTATTAACAGTGTTGAGCGTGAAGAAGAAGGGCGGGTGATCACCAGCACCATTATTAATATGGCGCGCGGGCTGGGTTTGCAGATTCTGGCAGAAGGGGTGGAAACGGCACCGCAGCTGGAGTTTTTACGCAGTAACGGTTGTGAAACCTATCAGGGGTTTTATTTCAGCCGGCCATTGCCGCTGGCTGAACTGGCACTGTTGTTACAGCACTGAAGCGGCCAGCAGGGCTGGCCGCTTACATGCCAGGCGCTTATTCGTAGGTACAGAAATAGGCGGTCTGAGTCGCCATTTTTACCTGGAATTTAACGTTGGCCGGCACTTCGAAAGATTCGCCCTGAGCGAAGGTCTGCCATTCGCTGGCGCCTGGCAGCAGTACGTCCATGCTGCCGGAAACGACAGTCATCACTTCTTTCTGGCTGGTGCCAAATTCGTATTCACCGGCTTCCATTGCGCCAACAGTCGCTGGCAGAGTCGCGGTTTGCAGGGCAATAGACTTTACCTTGCCATCAAAATATTCGTTTACTTTCAGCACAGTTAAGCACTCCTCGTGAATTGGAGTGGCGATTATACGCATCCGCTGCCGGGCGGCAATCAGCGCTCTGCTCAGTCGGCGCTCTGCCGGCTCAGTGGGAAGCGGATAACAAAGCGTGTACCCTGTCCGGGAGCACTGCTGACTTCGAGCGAGCCATGCAGCTGGTGGCTGACCAGATCCTGAATAATATAGGCACCGATACCGCTGCCGCCCTGATTGCGCTTGGTGGTAAAGAACGGATCAAACAATTGCTTCAGGGTGTCTTCATCCATACCGCGGCCATTATCACTGAAGGTGATTTCTACCTGCTGATCGCGTTGCTGCGCTTCTATACGAATCTGGCCACGCTCTGAGCTGTTGTCATCAAACGCGTGGGTCAGTGAGTTCATCATCAGATTGGTGAATATCTGCGCCACAGCACCGGGATAACCGCTGATAAAAATACGTTGTGGGCACTCAACACTGACATCAATCGGGCGGTATTTATAATTCGGCCGCAGAGAAACAATGATGCTCTGCAGATAATCGCCCAGCTCAAAATCCCGCCGCTGTTCGCTTGACTGGTCGACGGCCACTTGTTTGAAGCGTGCCACCAGATCAGCAGCACGACGCAGGTTATCGGCGGTAATCTGCACGCCTTCTTCCGAGAACTGAATAAAATCATCAAAGGTTGCTTTATTCAGTTGTCCGTTGCGGAACTGCTGGGCAATCTCTTTCAGCTGGTCTTCCAGTGCGCTGACTGCAGTAACACTGATACCCAGCGGGGTGTTGATTTCATGCGCCAGACCGGCGACGACTTCGCCCAATGCCGCGTGTTTTTCCAGGTTCACCAGCTGTTGCTGCGTCAGCTTCAGTTTACGCAGCGATTCATTGGCCTCGGCATTTTTCTGCTCCAGTTCGCGCGTGCGTTCTTCTACTTTGGATTCGAGGGTGGTGTTCAGCTCTTCAACCCGCTGTTGCTCAGCCTGCAGCTGATTGTTGCTGTCTGACAGGCGGCGGGTGAACTGATCAACCTGCCCGACCAGGGTGTTAAAGGCGTTAACGATTGGTGTGAATTCGTTGTCGGCATCGTATTGCAGCGGACGGAACGACGGCTGACTGGCCTCACGGTTGTAGGCCACTGTACTTTGCAGGCGGTTCAGAATCTGTTCGAACGGACGGAACAGCACTTCCAGTACCAGCGCCATAATAGAAATAAACAGCACGGCGATGCCGATGTTGATGGTCATACCGTCAGCCAGCCGTTGTTGTACGGCCAGCGCCAGGTCGGCATGGGGGATGCGCACGCCCAGCACCAGACCGGTCTGACTGCGGGCGGCAAACAGATATTCGCCGTCTTTTTCCTGCAGCTCACTGGCGCTACTGGTCTTCAGGTTCAGCAGATTGCTGTTGTTAACGATGGTGTTTAATTCGCTGTTTTGCTCCGGGCCAACCAGATAGCGGCCGCTGCTCTGATGCAGCAGAAAAGGGCGCGTGCCCGGCGTCAGTTTGAGTTCACGTACCTGCTGACGCAGTTCATCCATAGCCCAGTCGACGGTGGCAATGCCGATCAGCTGTTGCTGGTTGTCGTACATCAGCGCATCCACGGTCATGATCAGAGCTTCGGTGCCGGCGTTATCTACGTAAGGCGGGCTCCAGAAAAGATCGGCATTACGTGGCTGATCGCGCGGCCAGTCGGCAGGAATCGCCAGTCTGTACCAGGGTTGGTTAAGGTAATCGTAACGCTCGCTGCTCAGATCCCAGGTAGCCATAACATCCTGGCCGTTATGGTAGGCGTAAGGGCCAAAGTAGCGGGCATCCGGATCAATGGTGTAAGGCTCAAACCAGATGCCGCCACCCAGTGCCTGATCGAATGATTGAAAGGTGCGCACCAGTAATTTTTGCAGGACAGCGCGAACCTCTGCCGGATGTGTACGGTGATGCTGCTGTTGGTGATGCTCGCCGCTGCGTGCCAGCCCGAGAGCGGTGCGCTCCATTTGTGCGGCGGTTGCATCCAGGTGGTGAACACTGGCCACAACGGCTGACATTATCTGCTGACGGTTGAACTCCAGAACGGAGTTGCTGGCGCGGCTGTTGTAATGCAGCAGCAGGGCAGTAAAGCCTGCAATCTGCAGAATGATGACACACAGAAGAATACGGTTTTTGATATTCATGTTTTACATCTTGATACCAATCTTGGGCCTGCTGACACCTGAGCCTGTTGAATCAGCGCTAAAGCCAGACTAGCAGTAACTGTGCGGCTTGCGTAGCGTCAATTCTGACACTATTCACAATAAGATGCCCGCCCGTCAGCACTGAAAGGGCTTTAAATTCAGCCGCATGCAGATAACTGGCACGTGTGGCCACATCTGAACCTGTGCCCGGCTGCTGCAGAAGAGGAACAATTGCCCCCTTTACAACCAGACAATTGTTACACCGGGACAAAATAATTAAGGCGAGCGGGCGGGGTTTCCTATATAGTACGCCCCCCTTAAGAAAACCGACGAGTCGGGCCTAGCCGTGTGAGCAGTAGAGTGCGAACCAGAACGGCCAAGCCCTTCCTCTACTACACAGGTACAATATGACCGATTCTACTCCTACAGGCTTTGCGAGCCTGGGTTTACCTTTTTCTATTCTTCGTACTCTGGAAGAGCTGGGCTACGAAGCTCCGTCTCCGATTCAGGCCGAAAGTATTCCCCCACTGCTGGAAGGCAAAGACGTTCTGGGCATGGCTCAGACCGGTACCGGTAAAACCGCTGCCTTCGCACTGCCGCTGCTGAGCCGCACCCAGGCTGATTTTAATTCGCCACAGGTTCTGTGTCTGGCGCCTACCCGTGAGCTGGCACAACAGGTGGCTGAAGCCATCAAAACCTACAGCAAATACATTCCGGGTATTGGTGTTACTGCTATTTATGGTGGTTCCGATTACGGCAGCCAGCTGCGTGAACTGAAGCGTGGTCCGCAGTGGGTTGTGGGTACTCCGGGTCGTGTCATGGATCACCTGCGTCGTGGCACCCTGAACCTGGCCGATATTAAAGCCGTGGTTCTGGACGAAGCCGACGAAATGCTGCGCATGGGCTTTATCGACGACGTGAACTGGATTCTGGAACACACGCCGCGTACCCGTCAGGTGGCTCTGTTCTCCGCGACTATGCCGCGTGAAATTCAGCGCGTTGCTGAAACTCACCTGAAAGATCCGGTTGAAGTAAAAATTCAGACCAAAACCACCACCAACGATAAAATTCGTCAGCGTTACTGGTTTGTTGCCGGTGCTCATAAAAATGATGCACTGCTGCGTATTGCCGAAACCGAAGAATTTGACGCCATGATGGTGTTTGTCCGCACCAAACAGGCAACTGAAGAAGTCGCTGATTTTATGCAGGCCAACGGCTTTAAATGTTCACCATTAAACGGTGACATTCCACAGGCGCTGCGTGAAAAAGCGGTAGAAAAACTGAAAGCCGGTCAGCTCGATATTATTGTTGCGACCGACGTTGCTGCCCGTGGTCTGGACGTTGAACGTATCAGCCACGTAATCAACTACGATATTCCGCAGGATACCGAATCCTACGTTCACCGTATTGGCCGTACCGGTCGTGCGGGCCGTAATGGTGAAGCCATTGTGTTTGTTCGTGGCCGTGAAAAACGCATGCTGCGCGATATCGAAAAAGCGACCCGTCAGAGCATTGAAGAAATGCCACTGCCGACCGCCAAAATGGTTAACGAAAAACGCCGTGAACGCTTCCAGGCACAGATTCTGGATGCAATTCACCCAGAGCGTAATAACCAGTACCGCGAAATGATTGAGACCATTCTCAGTCAGAACCCGGTCGATGCACTGGACGTTGCTGCCGCACTGGCCGCTCTGCTGCAGGGTGAAAAATCACTGTTTATTAATGAACAGACTGATGCCCGTATGGCCGACGCCCGTGAGCGCGAACTGCGTAACGAAAGCCGCAGTGAGCGTCCGTCCCGTGACCGTGATTCCCGTGGTGATTCACGCGAGCGTGGTCCGCGCAGCAAGGCACTGCCGGAAGAGCGTCCGAAGCTATTAAAAGGTCACCCGGAAGTGGAAATGACCCGTTATATGGTTGGCATTGGTTATGACGACGGCCTGAAGCCGGGTAACCTGGTTGGCGCGGTTGCTAACGAAGCGGACCTCGACAGTGATTACATCGGCCATATCGAAATTTTTGATAATTTCGCCGTGATCGATTTACCGGAAGGTATGCCGGCACCGACCATGGGCAAACTGCGTAAAGCACGCGTTTGTGGTCGTCCGCTGGAAATTAAAGTCTATAAAGAGTCTGAAGTACCGCAGGGTGGTGCTGGTGCTCCACGCCGTGCTCCGCGTCGTACCGAAGGCCAGAAAGACGGTTTCGCCAAGAAACCACACCGTGGCAAGCCACGCGATAACGGCGCTCCGGCACCGGGTACCCGTGCTCCACGTAAGCGTCGCGAAGCTTAATTAAGACTGCGCAACGTTAATAAAAAAACCGGCCACTGGCCGGTTTTTTTATTTCTGCCAATATTTCCTGCGTCAGTATTTTCCCCACGCCAATATTTTCCCCGTAGAAATAAAAAGCCCCGGCAAAGCCGGGGAAAAGGACAGACGAAAGTGTGCGGATGATCAGTGGCTGATCATCCATGGCCGCATGCCGGGGAACATCTTATTGCCGTCAGCGGTATACATCAGATTACTGCGGCGTTTAGGCTCGCAGCCGCAACCATTACGATGTTTATGCTGATGGCGCGCCAGCTTTTCCTGTTCACGTTCGTGATACTGGCTGCTGGTCATAACCTCCGGTGCATGCTGCGCTTTTTCGTTACGCTCCATGGCTTCTTTGGTTTCTTTCAGCATTCTGGCCAGCTGTGGCGGCAGCATAATAATGCGCGCCGACAGCGTCTGGCAGTGTGGACAGGCGGCTGGCTGATCATGCTTTTCCATGCTCGCCAGTTCCTGAAACACACCATGCTGCGGACATTTGTAGTCATACAGTGGCATATGCGGCTTCCTCCTTATTTAAGATCCGGAGCTTTCGGAATATCAACCGAACCATCCAGATGTTTAACCGGTCCGTTGGCATTCGGCTGGATATCAAATTCAAAAATATCCGTCGGCAACCACAGGGTGGCGCAGGAGTTCGGAATATCCACCACGCCACTGATATGGCCCTGAATCGGCGCGCAGCCAATAATCGCGTAACCCTGTGCTTCGCTGTAGCCAAACTGGGTGAGGTATTTAATCGCATTCAGGCAGGCCTGGCGGTAAGCAATACTGGTATCCAGATAATGCTGTTTGCCATTTTCATCCACCGAAATACCTTCAAAGATCAGGTAGTCATCGTATTTCGGTACCATCGGGCTCGGTTTGAAAATCGGATTCTTAATCTGATATTTGGCCATACCGTCTTTAATCAGATTAACCCGCATATGAATCCAGCCGGCCATTTCGATGGCACCACAGAAAGTGATTTCACCATCACCCTGGCTGAAGTGCAGATCGCCAACGGATAAACCGGCACCGTCAACATACACCGGGAAGTACACTTTGGCTCCGCGGGTTAAATCTTTAATGTCGCAGTTACCACCGTGTTCACGCGGAGGTACGGTACGGGCACCTTCTGCCGCAGCGGAATTACGCTCGTCGCCTTTCATACGGCCCATATGTGCGGTTTCTGCATACGGCAGGCAGGCGAGTTGCGGTGTTCTTTCCGGGTCGGTATCAAACAGTTCTTTTTCCCGTGTGTTCCACATATCCAGCATGTCACGGGATGGCAGGCAACCAATCAGGCCGGGATGCAGAATACCGGCGAACTCGACACCGGGAACATGACGGGACTTGGTATAAATACCGTTAAAATCCCAGATGGATTTCTGCGCTTCAGGAAAATGATTATCCAGAAAACCGCCGCCGTTCTGTTTGGAGAAGAAGCCGTTAAAGCCCCATTGCTGTTCAGCAAAGGCGCCAATATCGAGAATATCGACCTCCAGAAGATCGCCGGGTTCGGCGCCTTCTACGGCAATCGGACCCGAAAGAAAATGCACCTTGGTCAGGTCAACGTCACGGACATCGGAGGCGTCATCGTTATTTTCAATTTGTCCGCCGGTCCAGTCGAAACACTCAACAATAAAATCATCGCCCGGTTTTACCGTAGCAACCATCGGAATATCCGGGTGCCAGCGGTTGTGCACATTGTCGTGCTCATAAGCGGATTTATTCAGATCAATCTTGATGATGGTATCAGTCATGGTTTGCTCCTTGAGTGGCCTTAACAGCCTCTTGGTTCAGCGTATTACCGCAAATTGGAAAACGCCGGTTAAAGTTTTTATGCCTGTCGGCGATGTGCTGAACAGGCGTCATGCACATTCTTTTAGACGGATAAATAACGGCTGATGGTTGCCTGGTCGGCCTCGGCGACCGGAACGTCGAGCACAATGGCGCCTTTTTCAATCACCAGAATTCGGTCGGCAATATCAAGGGCGAAGCTCAGCACCTGCTCGGATACCAGAATGGATAAATTGCGCTGAGTACGGATCTGTTTCAGCGTGCGTGCCATTTCTTTAATAATGGATGGCTGGATGCCTTCAGTCGGTTCGTCGAGCAGTAACACGCTGGGATTGCTTGCCAGAGCGCGGGCAATGGCCAGCTGCTGTTGTTGGCCGCCGGATAAATTACCGCCACGACGGTTTTTCATTTCGTCCAGAACGGGAAATAAGCTGTACAGATCGGAAGGAATCTTGCGTTCACCTGTGCTGGTCAATCCGGTTTCGATATTTTCTGATACCGTCATGGTGGAGAAAATCATCCGCCCCTGAGGTACAAAACCAATACCGGCACCAACGCGCTCGTGACTTTTCAGGCCGGATAATTCTTTGCCCGCCAGTGTCAGGCTGCCTTCTTTACTGGGAATCATGCCGATTAATGATTTCATCAGCGTGGTTTTACCCATGCCGTTACGGCCAAGAATGGCAACAATTTCTTTCGGTTTAATACTCAGGTTCAGATTGCGGATAACATCACTCTGACCATAGGCAACGCTGTAATCGGATACTTGAAACATAAAATAACTCCGCTTTTAAGATCAGTGACCGAGGTAAACTTCGATGACTTTAGGATCGGATTGCACCCGCTCCATGGAACCTTCTGACAGAACCTGGCCCTGGTGCAGTACCGTTACCCGGTCGGCGATATCGGCGACAAACTGCATGTCGTGTTCAATAACCAGCACCGAGCGGTCTTTGGTAATACGCTGCAATAATTCGGCGGTCTGTTTGCGTTCCGATACCGACATACCGGCTACAGGTTCATCCAGCATTAACAGCTCCGGGTCCTGAATCAGCAGCATGCCGATTTCCAGCCATTGCTTCTGGCCGTGGCTGAGCAGGTCGGCGTTCATATCGAGCTTGTCACCCAGGAAAATCATGTCAGCAATTTCTTTAACCTTGGCGACTACTTCAGTGTCGCGGCGAAAGGTCAGTGCCCCCCAGACATTACGGCCACGGGGAAAAGACAGTTCGAGGTTTTCGAATACCGTAAGGTCTTCATAAATAGACGGGTTCTGGAATTTACGCCCGACACCGGCATGCACGATCTGGTGTTCATTCAGGCGGGTCAGCTCCGTGCCCTTGAATTTAATTGAGCCTTCAGTGGCTTTTGTACGTCCGCAGATTAGGTCCAGTACCGTGGTTTTACCGGCCCCGTTTGGGCCGATAATGACGCGGATTTCCTGTTCTTCGACATACAGCGATAAATCGTTTACTGCTTTAAAACCGTCGAAAGAAACTGTCAGACCTTCAATACTCAGCACAAATTCTTTTTGCGGAATGGATTTATTGGTTTCCAGCATGGCTGTACTCCTTGTCTGCAGAATTGGTTGTGGTTGCGGTTTTGCCGGCATCAAGACTGACGACCTGAGACTGGCTGGCAGCCGGTGCGGGTTTTCTGAAACGCTGCAGGCGTGGTTCAACGTAGGTCTGATAAAGACCTGCCAGGCCATTAGGGAAAGCCATTACTACGCCGATAAACAGCGCGCCCATGGCAAACAGCCATAACTCGGGGAAAGATTCTGAAAAGCTGGTTTTGGCCCAGTTCACCAGTAAGGTTCCGTAAACCGCACCCAGAATCGACAGGCGGCCACCAACGGCGCAGAAGATAACCATTTCAATGGAAGGCACGATGCCGACAAACGAAGGTGACATAAAGCCAACCTGCAGGGTAAACATGGCTCCGCCAATGGCAGAGAACACAGCGGCAACGCAGTAGATAAAAATCTTAAAGCTGGACACGTCGTAACCGGAAAAACGCACGCGGTCTTCACGTTCACGCATGGCAACCAGTAACCGGCCAAGTTTGCTTTTGATAATGTAGCGTGCAGCAATCAGGCAGCCGATCAGCAGGAACGCATTAATAAAATACAGAATGTATTTGGCGCTGTCGGTGCGGATATCCCAGCCGTGAAGAGTACGTAAATCGGTAATGCCGTTAACGCCACCGGTATAGCCCTGCTGACCGATAATTAAAATTGTCAGAATAGCGGCAATGGCCTGAGTAATAATGGCAAAGTACACACCGCTGACCCGGCGCTTAAACATTGCCACGCCAATGATAAATGCGAACAGGGCTGGCACCAGAACAACGGCCAGTAAAGTAAAACCAAAACTGTGGAAAGGTTCCCAGAACCATGGCAAAGCAGTCAGCTGATTCCAGTCCATAAAATCAGGAATTCCCGGTGTTGACTGAATAGCCGTATGCTCAGGTGAAGATGCTTCCAGCTTCAGAAACATCGCCATGCAATAACCGCCGAGGCCGAAAAATACTCCCTGACCCAGGCTGAGAATGCCGCCATAACCCCAGCATAAAACCAGCCCCAGTGCGACAAAGGCGTAAGTTAAATATTTACCTACCAGATTCAGGCGGAAAATATCCATCGCCAGTGGCATAACGACTAACAATATAACGGCGAGAATCAGTAAATGACTGAGCTGATAACGCCCGATAAAATCTTTGATTTTTGTCATAACAAACTCCTAGCGGCGGATTTTCAGAGAGAACAGACCCTGTGGACGCAGCATCAGAATGCCAACCACGGTCAGAAGGGTAAGAACTTTGGCTGTCGAGCCGCTGAGGAAAAATTCCATCGTCGACTGCGCCTGTGAAATGGTAAATGCGGAGGCAACAGTACCAATCAGGCTGGATGCACCACCGAACACAACGACCAGGAATGTATCGACAATATAAAGCTGGCCGGAGGTTGGGCCGGTCGAACCGATCATGGTGAAGGCAGAACCGGCGATACCGGCAATACCGCAACCGAGAGCGAAGGTCATGCGATCGACTTTTTCGGTATTAATACCGACTGCGGCGGCCATCGGACGATTCTGTACGACCGCGCGGGTTTGTTTGCCGAGGCGGGATTTCTGCATCATTAAGGCAACACCAACGGTGATGACAATGGTCAGGCCCATAACGAATAAACCGTTAATCGGAATTTCAATGCTGTCGTTCAGTGCGTAAGAACCCATCAGCCAGTCAGGCAGGGTGACACCGACCTCACGGGCACCAAATACGCTGCGATACAATTGCTGCAAGATCAGGCTCAGACCCCAGGTAGCCAGCAGGGTATCGAGCGGACGCTTATACAGGTGGCGGATAATCGCCCATTCGACCAGGGCGCCAAGGGCCGCGGTGACAATAAAGGCAAATATCATTGCGATAAAAAAGTAACTGCCATAAATGGATGGCAAATATTCGGCAAACAGGGTTGAGGTAAGGTAGGTAACGTAGGCACCGAGAATCATAAATTCGCCGTGCGCCATATTAATAACGCCCATCTGGCCGAAAATAATGGCAAGACCCAGCGCCATCAGTACAAATACAGAAAATAAAATCAGCCCGGCAAACCCCTGCATGGCAAAGATCGAGGTCAGCTCGGTCATGGTGTAATCAGCAAACATAATGAATTCTCCGGTGAATAAAGCGGGTAAGCAGCGGCCCGCAGGCCGCTTAATGTCTTACTTGTAACCGGCTGGGAATGGGTCTGGTTCGATCAGGTCTTTGGTTTCGTACACAATTTTGTACTGACCATCAGCCTGGGCATTACCAATACGGGTTTTTGACCATAAGTGATGGTTTTCATGAACCCGTACATAACCTTCCGGAGCGGTTTTCAGTTCAATGCCCGGAGAGGCCGCACGAACTTTATCGATATCAAAGGAACCGGCTTTTTCAACGGCGGCTTTCCACAGCCATGGGCCAAGGTAGGCTGCCTGGGTTACGTCACCAATAACGATGTCTTTGCCCCAGCGTTCTTTAAAGGCTTTAACAAAGTTTTTGTTATTGTCGTTGGTCAGGCTCTGGAAGTATTTCATCGAGGCGTAAGCACCTTCGATGTTTTCACCACCAATACCAAGAATCTCGTCTTCGGTAACGGAGATAGTCAGTACCAGTGGTTTTTCTTTAGTCATATCAATACCGGCGGCTTTCAGCTGCTTATAAAACGCAACGTTGGAACCACCCACAACTGAGGCAAAGATCACGTCCGGTTTTTTCAGCTTGATCTTGTTGATGACCGAGTTGAACTGGGTGTGACCCAGCGGGTAATACTCTTCGCCACTGACTTTCAGGCCGAGTTTGTCGATATGCTTACGCGCGATTTTGTTGGAGGTACGTGGCCAGATGTAATCTGAGCCGAGCAGGAAGAAAGATTTAGCCCCTTTTTCTTTTACTACCCAGTCGATACCGGCAAGAATCTGCTGGGTTGCTTCCTGGCCGGTATAAATAACGTTAGGGGATTGTTCCAGACCTTCATAAAAGGTCGGGTAATACAGCATGCCGTTATACTGTTCGAAAATCGGCAGTACGGCTTTACGTGATGCTGAGGTCCAGCAGCCAAATACTGCCGCGACTTTATCGTTAATCAGCAGTTTCTTTGATTTCTCAGCAAAGGTCGGCCAGTCACTGGCGCCATCTTCCTGAATAAATTCGATTTTACGGCCCAGCACACCGCCCATGGCGTTGATTTGTTCGATGGCCAGCTTTTCTGCCTGCACCGAACCGGTCTCACTGATGGCCATGGTGCCGGTTACTGAGTGCAGAATACCGACCTTTACAGTTTTATCGGTAACGGCCAGACCTGTGCTGTTAGCACTGTCGGCATAAGCTGGCAGGCTGGCATTGGCGAGCATAACGGCTGCAGGTATTGCCAGCAGGTTCTGTAAAAAACGACGGCGGACGCTGCCGTTAAAAGGTTTGGATTTGGAGTGCATAGTCAGGCCTCTTGATGACTGATTGAGTACGTTTTTGAGTTGAACTTAAGCCTGCTCAGAATGCGTCAGTGGGCTTCCTGCAAGAATTCGCCGATTGCTCCAGTCACCTACGTCATTTGACGCATAGCAGTTGGCATGGGATGTGATTAGAGTCCTGAGGCCTGAGAGGAAGAGCCTGCGGGCCAGCACAAGATGGATTTTTCTGCGCTTAAGCAGGTGTTGTAGACAGGATGTCTTTCTATCGGCGTCACCGCGGTGGCGACAGGTCAGCTGACAATAAGCTGAGAGAGGCAGAACAGACTATGTCTGAGCAAGTGGTGTACAAAACCCGGCGCAGTTACAACCGCTGGGTAGCAAACCAGACACTGGAAGATTACGCCCTGCGCTTTACTGCCAAAAAGGCGCGGCGCTAGTCGGCCGCGCGTGTTTCCAATACGGCGCTGGGAGCCATTTCTTTTTTAGCGCTCGAAGCCATCGGTGCGGCAATTACGCTGATGTACGGTTTTAACAGCGCCGTCAGCGCCATTATGGTGGTGTCAGCTATTATTTTTCTGACCGCCATACCCATCAGTTACTACGCTGCACGCTATGGTGTTGATATTGATCTGCTCAGTCGCGGTGCCGGTTTTGGCTATATCGGCTCAACCATTACCTCGCTGATTTATGCCTCGTTTACCTTTATCTTTTTTGCCCTTGAATCAGCCATTATGGCCTCGGCGATGGAGATATTATTCGGCCTGCCACTGGCTGCGGGTTATCTGCTCAGCGCACTGATCGTGATTCCGCTGGTGACCCATGGCATTACCTTTATCAGCCGTTTTCAGCTCTGGAGTCAGCCGTTGTGGCTGATTCTGCAGTTATTGCCGTTTATCTTTATTCTCTGGCACGAGTGGTCCGCCGCAGAGCAGTGGATTGCATTTCCCGGTATTGGCAACCGCGCAGAAGATGCACCGGAAAGTGGCGGAAAATTTAATCTGATCTACTTTGGTGCAGCCTCGGCGGTGGTTTTTTCACTGATTGCGCAAATCGGTGAGCAGGTCGACTTTTTACGCTTTCTGCCGGAGCCAGAACCCCGGCATAAACTGCGCTGGTGGCTGGCCCTGATTGGTGGCGGTCCGGGCTGGATTCTGGTGGGAGCACTGAAAATTCTCGCGGGTTCATTTCTGGCAGTGCTGGCCGTGCAGCATGGTTTATCTGTGCTCGATGCCGCAGACCCAACCCAGATGTACCGCGTAGCTTTTGGCTATATCAGCGATTCGCCTATAGCTGTTCTGGCATTGACCGGTATTTTCGTCATTCTCTGTCAGGTAAAAATTAACGTAACCAATGCTTATGCCGGTTCTATTGCCTGGTCGAATTTCTTTTCGCGCCTAACGCACAGCCATCCGGGCCGGGTGGTTTGGCTGGTGTTTAACGTGATGATTGCACTGCTGTTAATGGTGCTGGGGGTTTATCAGTCGCTGGAACATATTCTGGGTATTTACTCCAATGTTGCCGTGGCCTGGGTGGGGGCTCTGGTCGCCGATCTGATCATTAATAAACCTCTGGGTTTAAGCCCTAAGCATATTGAGTTTAAACGAGCCTATTTATACGACATTAATCCGGTCGGCTTCGGCGCTATGTTGCTGGCATCGCTGATTGGTATCGTCTGTTATGTCGGCGTTTTAGGCGAACTGCCGCAGGCTTTATCACCTTATCTGGCATTGGCGACGGCTTTTATCACATCGCCTTTATTAGCCATTATTACCCGTGGCCGCTTTTATCTGGCGCGCGATATTATTCCCCTGACAGAAGAAACAGCAGAGGAAAATGCAGAGACAGCGGCATCTGCTGTGGCCGCCGCACCGCTGCAGTGCGTGGTGTGTGATAACCATTTTGACAGTGAAGATATTGCCAGCTGTCCGGCCTATAAAGGCCATATCTGCTCTTTGTGCTGTACGCTGGAATCCCGCTGCCATGATCAGTGCAAAGACAGGTCGCGCTTAAGCGAGCAGATGCAGACCCTGCTGGAAACTCTGTTGCCGGTCTGGCTGGTACAGAAAATGAATCCGCGCCTGATGCAGTTCAGCGGTTTATTGTTATTAATTGCCGGTATTGTCGCGGTGTTGTTCTGGCTGGTGTATGTACAGGTACCCGCTGCCGATTCCGGTCAGCATCTGGTCGGGGCAACCTTAATCCAGGTGTATCTGTTATTACTGATTATTGTCGGTGTATTAATCTGGCTGTTTGTTCTGGCCAACGAAAGCCGCCAGTTTGCGCTGGACGAGTCGGTGCGGCAGACAGAGTTATTAACCCGCGAGATTGCAGCCCACGAAGCAACCGACCGGGCATTGCAGCAGGCCAAAGAACTGGCTGAGGCTGCGAATCAGGCCAAGAGCCGTTATCTCGGTGGAATCAGTCATGAATTACGCAGCCCGCTGAATTCTATTCTGGGGTATGCACAGCTGCTGGAAAAAGACAGTCAGCTACTGCCGGGTCAGCGTAATAAAATCAGCCTTATCCGTCGCAGTGGTGATCATCTGGCGGATCTGATTGAAGGCTTACTGGATATTTCCAGAATTGAAGCCGGGCGTCTGGAAATCCGCCGCGATGAAGTCGCCATCGGCCATTTATTACAGGAACTGGTGGATATGTTCCGCCTGCAGGCAGAAAGCAAAGGCGTGGAGTTTATTTATCTGCCCTGTGCTCATTTACCGGAAATGGTCGCCACCGATGAAAAACACCTGCGCCAGATTCTGATTAATCTGTTATCCAATGCGGTTAAATTTACTCAGCAGGGCTCGGTGACACTGGCGGTGCGTTATCGCAGTCAGGTTGCCGAATTTACCATCATTGATACCGGTGTCGGGATTGAAGAAGCTGAGTGACAACGCATATTCCAGCCTTTTGAGCGCATCCGCAAACCCGGCTTGCCGCAAATGCCGGGGACGGGCCTTGGGCTGACCATCAGTCAGTTATTGGCCGATATTATGGGCGGAGAAATTACTCTCAGCAGCGAGCCGGGCAAAGGCAGTGTGTTCCGCCTGTCGATGATGCTTTCCAGCCTTGCCAGATCCTCTAAACGTTCATCACCGGCCCGGCAGATCAGTGGCTTAAAAGGTGCGCAAAAAACAGTCATGGTGGTTGATGATGATGCTTCTCATCGTGGTCTTATCAGCGAGATATTAATGCCGCTCGGTTTTTTGGTGCTGGAAGCGCCGGATGGCTTTTCCTGCCTGCAGTCGTTTGCCGGTGCCGGAGTGGATGTTTTTCTGCTGGATATTTCCATGCCGGGAATGACCGGTTGGGAATTGTTGCGGCAATTGCGCAGCCGGGGTGTTAAAGCGCCGGTTATTATGGTGTCAGCGGATGCCGAAGATCGCCAATCGGCAGCGACTCAGGGCGGTGCCATCCCGGCGTCCGGACAATTAAACGATGCCTACCTGATTAAACCCATCCGTGATCAGGCGCTGCTGGATAAAATTGCCACCGTGCTGGAACTGGAATGGTATTACCACAGTGAAACGACCAGCAGCGAGCGTTTTATAGTCGCCACGAGCGACAGCCTTAACTGGCAGAATATTCCGCCAGCAGAGGCGCGTGAACTTAAGGCAATGGCCGAGATCGGTTATGTCGCCGGAATAGAGCTGGTATTACAGCGTATGGCCAGTGCAGGCGCCGATGAGCGTTGTATTAATCAGTTGCGTGAATATGTGCGTAACTATCAGTTTGCATCCGTTATTTCCATCAGCCAGAAGGTACTTGCCAATGATCCGGGCTGAAAGCAAAGGGCTGGTATTAATCGCCGATGATACCGCCGAATCGTTAACCATGCTGAATGAGGCATTAAGCACTGCCGGTTACACCGTATTGGTGGCGATGGACGGCATACAGGCATTGAATATTGCAGAACGAATGGTGCCGGATTTAATTCTTCTGGATGCCATTATGCCGAATATGGATGGCTTTGAAGCCTGTAAAGCGTTAAAGGACAACGTCGATTTGCAGGATATTCCCGTTATTTTTATGACAGGTCTGAGTGACAGCGAACATGTTATCCGCGGATTGGAATGTGGCGGTGTGGATTACCTGACCAAGCCGGTAAGGCTGAATGAATTACTCGCCCGTGCGCAGGTGCATATTAATAATGCCCGTAAAACCCAGAGTGCCCGCGGCGCATTAAATGAATTGGCACAACCGGCATTTTCCTGCTCACTGCATGGCGAAATACTGTGGTCTACCAACCGTGCGCAGGAATTACTGGCGGCACTGAATTACAACGGTGATGCCTTAGCGCAGGCATTGCAGCAGCAGGCAATTGGCTGGCTGAGCCGCGCGCCGCAAAAACACAGCCAGTTTAAATTACAGCTGGGTGAACAGACGCTGACCCTGCGCTTGCTGGGACAGCCTTATCCGGGAGAATTTTTACTGCGCCTGATGGAGGAGGATGACACCTTGCTGTGTCAGGACTTACGTCAGCAGTTTGGCCTTACCGAGCGTGAATCAGAAGTACTTTTGTGGCTGGCGCGGGGAAAAAGTAATCAGGATATTGGCCAGATTCTGACCATGAGCCCGCGTACGGTGAATAAACATCTGGAGCAGGTATTCCGTAAGCTGGGAGTAGAAAACCGCACCTCGGCGGCAGCAGTCAGCCTTGGAGTACTGGCAGTTAACCATTAGCAGGCTGTTGATTTCCTATCTGCGTTGCCACTGCAGTGTTAAAAACCGACTCAAAATGCTCATTTACGACCTGTAAACTGCGCTTTTTCGCCGGTTTTTGCCTTGCATTGACTGCCTTGAAAACGAAAATCAACGGCCTGTTAGAGCGTGAATTAACAGGCCCTGAACTGTTACCAGGCTTCGAGCTCGGCCAGCATAAATTCAAGTACGTCATGCACGCGTTTTTTTCCGGCATTCTGACGTAACAGCACCATGGCATGTACCTGGCTGGCGAGAAAACGTGAAGCGGTCAGCGGGTCACGCGGGCGGCTGAGCTCGTTATTATCAATGGCCTGCTGCAGGGCTTTCTTCAGGCTTTCTTCCTGGCGGCGCAGGCCGTTTTTAATCAGGTTCAGACTTTCTTCATGTAATTGTCCAGCATTCAGGCTGGCGTTCAGCAGCATACAACCGGCACTGGCCTGATCGTGCTGCAGTTGCTGCTGTATCAGGCGGAAGTAAGCAATGATGGCGGTTTTTCCCTGCTGTTCCTGCAGTGGCCGCAGCATACGGTTAAAAATATTATCGGTATAGAGCATCAGCGCCTGATGGAAAAAATCCTGTTTATTGCCAAAGGTCTGATACAGGCTGTAGCGGTTAACCCCGAGTTGTTGCACCAGATTTTCCATCGATAGCTGGCGGAATCCTTCGCGCCAGAACAGCAGCATGGCCTGATGCAGTACCTGAGCGGGGTCGAATGACTTGGTTCTGGCCATTGAATTACCTGTATGTTCTGAAGATTACCGGCAGGATCAGGCAGCTAAGCGAATTCTTTCTTGACTGATCATTCTGATATTGGCTAGTGTAATCCAGAATGGTCATTCTGAAAATAGAAGAGTCTGATCCGCTAACCCGTCAATCAAGGAATCCGTATGAAACTGTACAGCGCCAATATGGCACCCAATCCGCGTCGCAGCCGTATGGCTCTGGCAGAAAAGGGCATTACCGGTGTCGAGGTGATTAATATCGATCTTGCCGGAGGCGAGAACCTGAAGCCTGAATTCCGCGAACGTAACCGTCTGGCGAAAGTACCGGTACTGGAGCTTGATGACGGCACCTGTATTGCAGAAACCGCAGCCATATACCGTTATCTGGAAGAAATTCAGCCGGAACCGAATCTGATGGGGCGTGATGCCAAAGAGAAAGCGCTGATTGAGATGTGGGATCGCCGCCTCGACAACGCCTTATTAATGCCGATTGGCCATTGCTTCCAGCATACGACCGGCTTTTTTAAAGACCGTATGACACCGGTTGCCGCCTGGGGCGAAGAAGCCGGTAAGCTGGCGGCTGCGTTCTTACCCATTCTGGAACAGCAGCTGCAAAAGCATGAATTTGTGGCGGGTGATCACTTCTCTGTGGCAGACATCACGGCTCTTTGCTCGCTGGAGTTCGGTAAGGTGATTCAGTTGCGTATTACCGAAGATTTTCCGGCTATTCAGCGCTGGCACGCGCAAATGAAAGCGCGTCCGTCCTATACTGCATAACAGTCTCAGTCCGCCGGGCAGCCGCCTGGCGGATTACCATTGCGCAGGGAGGTTGTTATGAATACCGATCTTAATATTTGTCTGGTGGTGGCCAGCCATCGTGCCAATTCACAAAGTCGCCGTATTGCCGATTATATGAATCAGCATTTTCTGGCCGGTAAGGCGAGTCTGATCGACCTGTATCAGAGTAAGCTGCCACTCTGGGATGGCGAGCCACTGGCAGCGGGCAGTACAGAAGAACAGGACGTGGCTCAGGTAAAAGCCCGTGCCGAAGCCGCTGATGCTTTTGTATTTATCGTGCCTGAATGGCACGGCATGGTGCCGGCCGGGCTGAAAAATTTTCTGCTCTGGTGCGGGATGAAAGAACTGGCGCATAAACCGGTATTGCTGGTTGGTGTATCGGCTTCGGCCGGTGGCGCTTTTGTGATTGCCGAGTTACGTCACAGCGGCTACAAAAACTCGCGTCTTTTGTATCTGCCTGAGCATCTGCTGCTGCGTGATGTGAATGATCTCTGGATGGGCCAGGAAGGGCGTATGAGTGATGTTTATCTGGAAAAGCGCACCCGTTACGCGCTGGACTTACTGATGACCTACACCGAAGCCCTGAAACCGGTACGTGACAGACTGTGTGCCGGACTGGCGGATTTTTCTAACGGTATGTCGTAACACATACAGGCCAGCTGCCCGCTGACAACGTGCGGACTAGAGTTCACGGGCGGACTAGAGCGCACGGATATACTGCTCTAAATTGTCCAGCAGCTGGCCCTGTTCCTCCGGCCGCCACTGCAGGCGGATATGCCACTCCTGTTCGCCGTCGAACGACACGAAAAATGACATACCGTCATCGTACGGCAGAAATGAATAACCCAGAAATACCCAGCTTTCCCCAACGGCGTGCAGATGCTGATCGTAATCGGCAAATTCCTGAATAACCTCATAACGCTCACCGGCGCGCAGAAAATTATGATTATCACCGCAGTTTGCTGCTTTATGGCCGGTCCAGGTACCGGCAGGTTTCGGGCCGAAGGTCATGGGTAAAAAGACTCGTGTTGAGGCTCTATGATGGCCTTGTTAACTTTTTATCCGGTAAATCGTTCATTAGTCTGTGGATCATACAATCGACACAAGCGTACTGTTCTTATACACATCTGACGCTGCCGACGAAGATAGGGTTCGGC
>FLOH01000286.1_pt1 | contig 124117 bp, 120 predicted proteins | sample 756751 | NCBI WGS metagenome assembly FLOH01 (sample SAMEA4026879, study PRJEB14308) | marine metagenome | biome: coastal water; material: water | depth 74 m
GTACAAAAAGCAATTTAAGGTTTGATTCAGGTTTGTATATTAATAATAAAGTTTGTTGCTTGAGTATTAGCGAAATTCATCTGAAATAAAAATAAGAGCGTCAACTCATGAAACAAACTTTATTATTAATAAGCAAGAATTAGAATTGACTTGTCAAGTTATAAATTGGCATAATAATTGCAATAACCATTGCTCCGACACCAAGACCAAGCACAATCATGATCATTGGTTCGATGGCAGCAGTCATATTCTTTATTGCATGCTCACTCTCTTGCTCAAAATACATCGATAATTTTTCTAGGACAGTATCGAGCTTGCCAGTTTCTTCACCAACCCCCATCATTTGATGCAGAATTACTGGAAACATATCGTAGTGACTTAGAGCTTCTGAAAGTGAAGAACCTTTTTCTACCTGTTTATTAACATCTAGTAACGCTGTTCTAAAAACAACATTTTCAACAGACTCGGTGACAATAGTAATTGATTCAAGTAATGAAATTCCAGATCCTAAAAGTAGGGCTAAGGTACGTGTAAAATCTGTAAGAATAACCTTTTTTTTCAGCTCTCCAAAAATTGGAATCTTTAACATGAGTTCGTCTATCTTATATTTACCTTTGTCGGTTTTTTTATAACTTTTTAGACCAAAAATTCCACCTCCTATAACAGCCGCCATCACATACCAATACTTAATCATTCCATCAGAAACACCAATCAAAGCTCTTGTTAAAAACGGTAACTCTGATCCAAAATCACGATACATTTCTGTTAGTTTTGGAATAACAAAAAGCATCATAATAACTCCAACAGCAAGCATTGCAATAATAACAATTACTGGATAAATCAAAGCTCCTTTTGTTTTAGCCTTAAACTCTTTTTCCTTTTCCATATTATCCGCCAAACGCTCAAGAACAGTGTCTAGTACGCCTCCAGTTTCACCAGCCTTAACCAACTGAATATATAGTCTCGAAAAAATTTTCTTATGTTTTGATAAAGCATCGGCAAAAGAACGACCTCCTTCAACATCTTGTAGGATTAAAGCCATCATTCTTGTAACCTCAACTTTTCCATCTCTAACCAAGATATTTAACGAGCTAGCGAGAGGTAGTCCCGCAGTAATCATGGTAGCCAACTGTCTTGTAAGACTAACAATATCCTCAAACTTCACGCCGCCCATCATGCCCCTAAGTACAGCAAAAGAATCTTCAGTCAAGGGATTAATCTTAATAACCAATAGTCCTCTGGAAGAGAGAAGAGCAGCGGCTTGCTTTATTTCTCTAGCTTCTACCTTTCCTTTTATATTTTCACCAAACTTATTTTTAGCTGTATATTTAAAAAATGCCATATTTATATTTCCTCAAAAATCTACTCTCCTAGTAGCCTAATCATGTCATCTGGTCTAAAGGAGTGGCTCATTGCAACTTCTTTAGTAATAGAACCTCTCTGCACTAACTGCTGAAGATAGGTTTCAAAAAGAATCATTCCTTTATCAGCTGAAGTCTGAATTACACTATCAATTTGATGAGTCTTTTCCTCTCTAATAAGATTAGAAATAGCTGAAGTAGCAACTAAAATTTCCAGTGATGGCACTCGACCTCCTCCAACCGCTGGTATAAGTCTCTGGGCAACAATAGCCTTTATAGCTGAAGCAAGTTGCTGACGCACCTGACTCTGCTGATGGGCTGGAAAAACATCTATAATTCTATCGATTGTTTGGGCAGCCGACAAAGTATGCAAGGTTGCAAAAACCAAGTGACCAGTTTCAGCAATAGTTATAGCTGAAGCAATGGTCTCGTAGTCACGCATCTCACCAATCAATACAACATCAGGATCTTCACGAAGGACCGACTTTAGAGCAACATCCCAAGAGTGGGTGTCATGATTTATCTCTCTTTGTGAAATTAAACTTTTCTTTGGTTTATAAACAAACTCCACAGGGTCTTCAATAGTAACAATATGCTTGCTTTTTTGAACATTTATTTCCTCAATCATAGCGGCCAGAGTAGTTGATTTGCCCTCACCGGTAGGACCGGTTAATAGAACTAAACCCTGATTGATAGATGCAAAATCATGCAAAATTGGTGGCAACTGAAGTTCATCGATTGTTTTTATTGCAGCAGGAATCAAACGAAGTGCTGCTGATAAATTTCCCTGTGCATGATAAACATTTACTCTAAATCTACCCTTCTCTTGAAATTGATAACCAAAATCTAACTCTTTGTTAACTTTGACATAATCTTTCTGTTCTTGAGTCATGATCGGAATAATTAAACTCTCTGCTTGTTCCGCATTGAGTATTGGAGTTCCTTCAACAGCAATTAATTCTCCTTGTATTCTAAGAGTTGGCGGCGCACCAACAATTATATGAATATCAGAACCATTTTGTTTAACTAGTAAATCAAGCATGTCATGAATATTCATATTTTCTTTCTCTGTAATTAAATTTGCGCCACACGCAAAACTTCTTCTATCGTAGTAATACCGTCTAAAGCCTTTAAATATCCATCTTGTTTCATTAATAGCATACCATCATTGACAGATAGTTTCTCCATTTCAGATGCAGGTTTCCTCTCAAGAATTAACTTTGAAATACCCTCAGTAACATCCATTACTTCAAAAATGGCAATACGTCCTTTGTATTCTGGCTCAGTCTGAGGCCTATCTTCTTTTGCTCTATATAGAACAAGGTCTTCTTCTGTCTTGTTATTTTTCCTGAGCCATTCATCAAGTCTTGGACCTAAAACTGCTTTAATATCGTCCAAAATAGCCTTCTCCATTTTATATTCCTCTTTATATTTTGCATTAATTTTTCTAACAACACGCTGAGCCATTGAAAGAGTCAGCGATGAAGTCAATAAGAACGGTTCAACTCCCATGTCTAACAAACGAGGAATTGCTCCAGCAGCGGAAGAAGTATGTAGTGTTGAGAAAACAAGATGTCCAGTTAGAGAAGCTTGCACTGCCAAGTCTGCAGTTTCACTGTCACGAATTTCACCAACCATAATAATATTTGGATCTTGTCTCAAAAATGAACGTAGTCCTGATGCAAAAGTTAATCCAGCTTGTTGATTCACCTGCACTTGGTTAACACTAGCCATCTGATACTCAACCGGATCTTCCAAAGTCATGATATTTACTTTTGCAGTGTTAATCGTATGAAGAATAGAATACAAAGTAGTTGTTTTACCAGATCCAGTAGGACCAGTAACCAGAACTATTCCATGAGGAACTTTAATTGCATCTCTAACCTGTCCTAAAGCTATGCCATTAAGTCCGAGTTCTTCTAGATCAGGAACGGTGGCATCTTTCTTGAGTAAACGCATAACAACTTTCTCACCGTTTACTGTAGGAAGTGTGGACACACGCAAGTCAACTTCTTTACCACCTGAAATAAAATTAAAGCGACCATCTTGAGGAATACGCTTTTCATCAATCTTTAAACCAGACAAGATTTTAACTCTAGAAATAACAGCTTCGTGAACAGATCTTGGTAAAATTAATTTCTCTACTAAAATGCCGTCAATTCTATATCTAACTCTTGTTCTAGTTTCCTGAGGCTCAATATGAACATCAGAAGCTCTAGCTTTCATAGCAAAGCTAACAATAGTTTGAACAATTTTAGTAATTGGAGCTTGCCTTATAGTCTCGCCAGACAAAGCTGTAAGATCTTTCTTCTTTACTTTGTCTTCTTCAACCTGAGAAGTCTGCTCCAAAGCTTCCGTAACTTCACTAGACAAACTTTGAGAGTAATTTTCTGCAATTTTTCTATCAATCTCTGAAGGCATCGCATACTTGGCAATTATTTTTAATCCCGACTTTTGCTCTGCAAAATCTATTGCAGATAAATCAAGGGGGTTTTTCATTGCCACAATAAGATTGTTGCGTTCTTTATCAAACAAAATTGGTAGCATCTCGTAGTTACGAGCTACGCCTTCTGGTATTTTGGCCAAAGCCTGAGGATCTGTGCCTGATTCTGATATCTTGATAAATGGAATCTTATTAACCACCGACTTTGCTAAAACAAGATCTTCCTCTTTTACAAATTTATTTTCTTCTAGTATTGTTGAAAAAGATTTTCCAGAACTAATATTCGTCGCCATAACTTGGCTAGCTTCATCTTGAGAAAGAGTTCCTTGGTCTTTGAGGACATCAACTATATTGGCATAGGATTTATTAGGATCTATTCCTTGAGGTAGAGGTTGTTCTCCTAAGCTAGTTGCGACTGGAGTTACTATCGTTGTAGAGGCAGCGGCCGCAGGAGCAGGTGCTGGAACAACTGGAGCGGCAGTAGGAGTCGGAGTTGCAGGAGTTTCTGGAGTAGCAACGGGCGTTGGAGTAGGAACTGGAGTCGGAGCACCAGAAGCAACTGGGGCTGCCACAGCTTCTGGTGCTACAGAAGTTTCTGGAATTGTCGCAATTTCTGGTGCTACAGCAACATCTGATGCTGATTCATCAACAGAACTAGAAGTTGAGTTTGCTGCAATATTTTCAACGTCAGCTTCTAAGGATGCAGCTATTTTTTCTATGTCAGATGCTGAAGCCTCGGGTGTTGAAGTATTGGGAACTGAAGTCTCAGGAGTTGAGGAATCAACCAAACTGTTTATAGTGGGTTGACCTGTGCCATTTGTACTGGAATTGTCATTATTAGCTTGAACACCACTATTTTGCGGCGCACCACCAAGACCAACAGGCTCCATCTTTGGAACTTGAATCGGATCATTTGACTGGGCAGGTTCAAACATAATGTATAGTCTATAATTACTTAACTCTACTATAAAATAAAAATCATCACCAAACAATGAGAAGTATGTCTGACAGTAATAAAAACGACTATCAAGTATCAATAATCCTAGAACACGATGCTTCTGCTGATCTTTTTGAAATATTGATTGAATGGCTGAAGTCACAGCAAAATACTAACTGGGAGAAGAGCACATTACTCAATAATCCATCATTTAGGTTTATAAACTTAGAGGGAGAGAGTATAAAGATTGACGATATTAGAAACTTTAACCAGGAGCTTGCTTACTCGAATTACAGTAACGAGAAAAGATACTTCGTTTTCTTCAACTCAGATTTAACAACACTACAGGCTCAAAATGCAGCACTAAAATCAATTGAGGAGCCACCAAAAAATACGCAGATCGTTTTATTAACCCCATCACTAGAAAAATTACTTCCAACAATTATCTCAAGGTGCAAAGTTACTTCATTAAGAAAATCTTCACCTTCAAATAAAGACATAAATACGGCCAACATATATGAAAAGATACTAAGCTCAAAGCACTATGAGCTCACAGAACTATCCAATGATTACAAGGAACGAGGCGAAGCCCTTTTACTCTTTGGAAAACTGCTTTCTTGCTTACATATCGAACTAAACTCCAATGCTTCTAAATACAAAAAAAAGCAGCTCACAGATCATCTAAAAACAATTCTAAAGACGATCGAGCAGTTAAATCAAAACACTAACGTCAAGTTAACAACTGAAAACTGTTTTTTTGACCTTATTTCTAGTTAAATATATCAATACATATAGTAATATATCTAAACATTAAGTAATAATACAGCAATGTATAGGTAAATTTCTCCAACCAGCACATTTAGCAGTATATTAAGACGACTGCTAACACTCGAGTAGGAAAATGATAAAAAATGATCAAACAACACTATTATATTGAGTAAAAATATAGTAATATAAACTATAATAAGCAGATAAGAAAGTAATTGCCCACAACCTTTGAAATTAGTATTCAAGTATGATATAAAAGTGTCTCTAATCGATTGATAGAATTTTTTATGGCAAACACATCAACATCAAAATATAAAGCAGCAGAGATTAAGGTTTTAGAAGGTCTTGAGCCAGTCCGAAAACGCCCCGGAATGTATATTGGCTCAACTGACGCTAGAGGACTGCATCATCTTGCAAAAGAGATCTTAGATAATGCCGTTGACGAAGCAATTGCGGGATTTGGAAAAACTATTCAACTCTTTAGATCTCCTTTGTCAGAAGCTCAAATAAAATTAATTGGAAATAAAGAAGCTGGTGAAGAAGCTATTACTGTTGTAGATAATGGTCGTGGTATTCCAGTAGATATGCATGCTTCTGGAGTTTCAGCTCTTGAAGTTGTCATGACCAAACTCCACGCTGGTGGAAAATTTGAAGAAACAGCCTATCAAGCATCGGGTGGTCTACATGGTGTTGGCTCATCAGCTGTTAATGCCTTATCAACAATACTGCAAGTTATTGTTAAACGCGATAATAAATATTATTTTCAAGCACATTCAAGAGGCGTACCTTTTGCTCCTGTTAAAGAAATAAAAGCTGAGGAAGTATTAAAATTATTTCCTATAGCTGCAGTTAAACTCATGAATCACAAGACCGGCACGTTGCTTAGTTTTGTTCCAGATCCTACAATTTTCTCTACTACAACCTTAAGCCACAAGACTTTGGTCAATGTCATTAAGGACCGTGCCTACTTAATGGCAGGAATTTATTTTGAGTATATTGATGAGGTCGTTGGCAAAGAACAACATTTTTACTTTGAAGGTGGTATAAGATCATTAGTTGAACATATCAACATGACTAGAAAACCACTCCATGAAGTTGTCTATGTTGATCAAGATTGGACAGATGAAGAAACTGGGAAGCACATCGGTATTGAGATAGCCATTCAATACAATGATTCCTATACAGAAAAACTTGAATCTTACGTTAACGTTATCCACACACCTGATGGTGGAGCACATGTAAATGGATTCAGAAACGGTCTTGGTTATGTTCTAAGAGATTACGCAAAGAAAAACAACCTCCTTAAAGAAAAAGAGATGTTTACTACTGATGATATGAAAGAGGGCTTGGCAGCAGTTATTTTTGTCAAAATGCCTGCCAACGATCTCCAGTTTGAATCACAAACAAAAACCAAGCTTAATAACTCAGAAGCACAGACTGCAGTTTACCAAGTCTTTAAAGACGGCTTTTCAACATTTTTAGAAGAAAACCCTAAGGCTGGTAAAGCAATTATCGAAAAAATCATGCTTTCTGCTCGCGCCCGTATGGCCGCTCGCGCCGCAAAAGATGCCGTTATCAGAAAAGGCGTTCTAGAAGGAAGTACTTTGCCTGGAAAGTTGGCAGACTGTCAAAGTAAAGTTGCGGCAGACTGTGAAATTTATATTGTTGAGGGAGATTCGGCCGGTGGATGTTTTTCCGGCGACACAGAAATTGCCTTGGCCGACGGTAGAAATCTTAACTTCAAAAAAATTATAGAAGAACAAAAAATTGGAAAAGAACATTTTTGTTATACAATTCGCAAAAATAACCAAATTGGACTCGAAAAGATTATAAATCCAAGAATAACAAAGAAAAATGCACAAGTGATAAGAATCACTCTAGATAATAAACAAAAAATAACCTGTACGCCAGATCACAAGTTCATGCTCAGAGATGGAAGTTATAAACAAGCAAAAAACTTGACTCCTCAAGATTCATTAATGCCTCTTTATAGAAAATATTCCGATAAATCTGAACCAAAAATTACCATTGATAATTATGAGATGACTTGGAATCCTCGATCTGATAGTTGGTTATTTACTCATATATTAGCAGACTGGCATAATCGTTGGCAAAAAAAATATTCTGCTGAGGATGGAGATCACCGCCATCACTTAGATTTCAATAAACTTAATAATAATCCTTCCAATATACAAAGAATACCTTCTAAAGAACATTTAGAACTTCATAGAAAGCACGTTAGTAAAACTCTTCACAGACTTGATGCAATTGAAAAGTGTCGTCAGATCAAACAAACGCCTGAGTTCAAAGAAAAAATGAGCAAACGAATGCAAGAGCCACAAACCAAAGCTGTTTTATCTTCTCAAGCCAAAAAACAATGGGACAACTTGGAATACAAAGCATTTATGCTTGAATCTTGGAAAAATTATTATGAAAATAATGCTGAGTATCGCGATGAAACTATTGCCAACTTAAATAAAGTCCAAAAGCAGTATTGGAGCAATCCTGATAATTGCAAAAAACAATCACAAAAAACTCAGCAATTTTTTGAAAACAATGAAGAAGCAAAAAATCATTTGTCACAGTTAGCCAAAAAACAATGGCAAGATAGTGATTTACTATCCTGGAGAAGTGAAAAAACAAAAGAGCAATGGACGGATGAATTCAGAACAAAAAGAAAAAACACTTTAAATAAGACTTATTACAAAAAAACATTGTCCGTACTAAAGAAGTTCGAAATGGAAGACTACCTCGATGCGGGCGCATATAAAAAATATCGAATAAGTACTAAAGATAAATCACTTTTTAAATTTGATACATTTTGTCAAAGATACTTTGAGGGAAATGAAATAAAAACATATGAAGCAATTAAAAATTATAATCACAAGATAATTTCCATTGAGTCTGTAAAAGAAAAAATTGATGTCTATGATATTGAGGTTCCTCACTCTCATAATTTTGCTCTAGCAAGTGGTGTTTTTGTACACAATAGTGCCAAACAGGGTAGGGACCGTAAATTCCAAGCTATCTTTCCACTCAGAGGAAAAATTCTTAATACAGAACGCGCAAGACTAGACAAAATTGTTGCTTTTGAAGAACTAAAGAATCTGGTTATCGCCCTTGGTGCCGGAATAGGAGAAACCTTTAATCCCGACAAACTAAGATATCACCGTATTATTCTCATGAATGATGCTGACGTTGACGGCGAGCACATTACTACCCTTGGTTTAACTTTTTTCTTCAGGCACTTGCCTGAAATTGTCGAGCAAGGCTACCTATATGTTGCCATGCCTCCACTTTTTAAAGTCAAAACTGGAAAAACAGAGAAGTATGTCTATTCGGAAGAAGAAAAAGATGAGTATCTGAAAGAAATACTAAAAGAAAACCCTGACACAAAAGTTAGCCTTCAGAGATATAAGGGTCTTGGAGAAATGAACCCAGAACAGCTTTGGGCAACAACCATGAATCCGGAATTTAGAATGCTTAAAAAAATTACAATAGATGATGCAGATGCAGCAGACAAAACCTTCAGTACCTTGATGGGTGACGATGTTGCTCCAAGAAAGAAGTTTATCCAAACACACGCTAAGCTAGCAACTATTGATATTTAGAATTTAGACCATATTTAGGAAATCTATGACAACATACATAATTGGACACAAGAAACCAGACACAGACTCAGTTGTTGCCGCAATGGCACTTCAGTATTTATATGAAAACAGAGACTGTTTCGGATACACCAATCCCCAAGCAGTAATCGCGGAAGATATTAATCCTGAAACAACTTTTCTATTCAAAAAATTTGGCGCTACAACTCCAAAAGTTATTTCTGCTACTGACATGGTCCAAGACGACAGGATTGTTTTGGTCGATCACAATGAAGCTTCTCAGAGACTCGATGATTTAAATCAAGATCAAATTACTGAAATTGTAGACCATCACAAGGCAAATATTAATCTTGGACATCCAATTTTCATGACATTTAAAGCATGGGGGTCTTCTTGTACTATTGTTTACTTTTTGATGAAGCAAAATGATGTTAAGCCAGATAAAACTTTGGCATCTTTAATGCTAGCAGCAATCCTTTCTGATACTGTCGGCTATAAAAGTGCCACTACAACTGCGAAAGATAAAGAAGTTGGTGCAGAACTAGCAGAAATTGCTGAAATTGGAGACACTGATTCCTTTACCTTAGAAATTTTTAAAGCAAAATCTGATATCTCATCACTAACCAACGAACAAATTGTTAAGAATGATTATAAAATTTTTGAGTTTGGTCCAGAAAATGAAATCGTAAAAACAATGATTGATCAGCTTGAAACTGTAGAACAAGAAACAGTCTTGCTAGAAAAAAAGGAAGGTTTACTTGAAGCAATGGCAGCTGTAAAAGCTGAACTTGGAGTAAAATTACTTTTTGTTGCTATTACTGACATTCTAAAAGTTAACACTAAACTGCTCATTCTTTCTGATGAAGAGAAAGAGATAGCTCAAAAAGCATTTGGTGGGGTTGTAGAAAATAACATCCTAGATATTGGTTCAAAGATGTCTAGAAAAAAAGAAATTGCCCCAGTGATTGAAGCTGCATTAAAGTAGAGGATAAAAAAAATAGAGGGTTCGAAAGAAAATATGGAAGATACAAAAGAGAAGAAAGATAAGATTAAGAAGATTAAAGAAGAAGTCGACAACATCGTTGAAGCCGACAATGTTGCCGATGAGCATAACTCAAATGAAAATGCTGCAAGTGTCTCAAAATCAGAGAGTGTCTCTGAAGAGGTTAAGGAATCTTTAATCGGCACTATCGAAGACACCAAATTTGGAAAGATGAAGTACATCTCAATTAAGGGCGAGATGGAAAAAAGCTATCTAGATTATGCTATGAGTGTTATCGTTTCGCGTGCACTTCCAGACGTAAGAGACGGTCTAAAACCAGTTCATAGACGTATTCTATATTCGATGCACAAGACAGGAATTCACTGGAATAGTGCATACAAAAAATCTGCTCGTATTGTTGGAGATGTCTTAGGTAAATATCACCCACATGGTGATGCTCCAGTCTATATGGCTATGGTTCGTTTGGCTCAAGATTTTAGCATGAGATATGAGCTCGTTGATGGGCAAGGTAACTATGGATCTGTTGATGGCGACTCTCCAGCTGCCATGCGTTACACCGAGGCCAGAATGGAAAAAATTACCAGAGAGCTTCTAATTGATATCGATAAAAATACGGTTCCATTCATTGATAACTTTGACGGTTCATTGCAAGAACCAACAGTTCTTCCAGGTAAACTTCCAAATCTATTATTAATGGGTTCTGAAGGAATCGCCGTTGGAATGGCAACAAAAATTCCACCTCATAATTTAACTGAAGTTATCACTTCAATCATCGACACAATTAAAAAAGGAAAATCAGAGGTCGGAGAAGGAAAATTTGTTTTACCAGAAAGAAAAGCTGGTAAAAAAGATGATGAGATAAAAAGCATGCACAATCAAATTGATGCCTTGCTTGAAACAGATTCTTCCATATTAGCCGGAAATTTTGAGTCGGAAATTACTATTGATGACATCATGGAACATATTAACGGCCCAGATTTTCCAACTGCAGGCATAATTTATGATTTTGATGCAATTAAAGAAGGCTATAGAACCGGAAAGGGTAGGGTAGTAATCAGGGCAAAAACTAAAATTGAGGAAGACTCGAAAGGTCGTTTCAATATTATTGTCACAGAACTCCCTTACCAAGTTAACAAAGCCAGATTGCTTCAAAAAATTGCAAAGTTAGTTAGAGACAAAAAAATTAATGGCATCAAAGATCTAAACGATGACTCAGACAGAGATGGCCTTCAGATCACAATTGAACTTAAACGTGATGCCAGACCAAAAGTTGTTTTAAACAAACTTTTCAAATACTCAGAACTACAAACAAGTTTCTCGATGAACATGGTTGCTCTCAATAGTGATGGCACTCCTCAGCTAATGAATATCCGTCAAATTTTGATGGAGTACATCAAGCACAGACAATCAATCATTGTTAAAAGAAGCCAGTATAACCTGGAGGAATCGCGTAATCGAGCTCATATACTAGAAGGCCTACTCATTGCTCTAGCAAATCTTGATGACGTAATCGATACCATAAGAAAATCAAAAACAACAGATGATGCTAAAGAAGCATTAATGAAGAAGTTTGGCTTATCAGAACTTCAGTCTCTCGCAATTCTTGAAATGCAACTTAAGCGCCTAGCTGCACTAGAAAGACTAAAAATTGAAGAAGAGTATGAGGCAATTAAAAAAATCCTCGATGATCTGATTACACTACTCAGTAAACCAGAAGCAATTCTGGGAGTAATTGTAGATGAGGCTAATGAACTCGTCACTCTCTATGGAGACGAAAGAAGAACAAGACTAATTAAAGGAAAAGTTGGTGAGTTTTCAGAACAAGATTTGGTTCCAAATGAAGAAGCAGTAATAACTCTAACAGAGACTGGTTACATCAAGCGCCTTAGCCCAGGATCGTTCAGATCTCAATCTAGAGGTGGTAAAGGAAGCGTTGGAGTTAAAATGAAATCAGAAGACGTGGTCCAATCACTTCTTACAGTTCAGACTCATGACTCACTACTTGTTTTCACCAACTTAGGTAGAGTATTTAAACTTAAAGCTTTTGAAATTCCTGAATCTTCCAGAACAGCCAAGGGAACGGCAATGGTGAATATTCTGAATCTAAAATCAGAAGAAAAAATTCTCTCGATCCTAGTTGTTGATGAAGAAAAAGATAAGGATAAGTTCATTGTTCTAGCTACTGTAAGAGGCTTAATCAAAAAAACTGCAGTAAGTCTATTTGGAAATATTAGACAAAACGGAATTATCGCCATCACTTTAAATGATGAAGACTCTCTGGTTAAGGGCATGGTTACTTCTGGTGATGATGATGTGATGTTGATAACTAGAAACGGCAAATCTATTAGATTCTCTGAAAAAGAAGTTAAATCAAGTCAAAGAGACACTAAGGGCGTTAAAGGAATTACTATTAAAAAAGATGACTACGTCGTAGGTTTTGAAGCTATTTCAAAAGAAGAAGTCGAAGATAAAACACACAAGAGCCAACTTTTGATAGTTACCGAAAATGGTATGGGTAAAAGAACAAAGTTAGATCAATATCCAAAACAAAAACGTTCTGGAATGGGTGTAAAGGTTGCAGACATCACCAAGAGAACTGGCTTAGTTGCTAGTGCAAGAAAAACAAACTCAGACGAACACAAAGAAGTTGTCATAAGCACCAAAGAGGGACAGACTATCAAACTGCCTTTAACAAAAAAATCTATACCAACACTTACAAGACCAACCCAAGGCGTCATTTTAATGAGACTTAAAGGAGATAATAAGGTCGCTGCAGTTGCTTTGACTTATAAAAAAACTGAGGGCGAAGAATAAGGAAAACAATTATGGTAACTGGAGAATTAAGACTCGGGCAGATAACTACTCGAATTCAAGCGGAAAATAAAAAACGCGAGGCACGCGAGGTAGAAGGAGTCAGAGAAGCTAAATCAAAATTAAGAAAGTTACTAAAAGAAAGTCCCGGAGGCTTAACCGCAGCCTTTTTAAGAGAACACGAAAAGCTGATCAGGCTAGCATTCCCTCAAAAAGGATGATCTTTTCTCAACAATAGGCTTAAAGCCTATTTTTTTTACATGTGGACCTGAGGGGATTCGAACCCCTGACCTTCTGTATGCCATACAGACGCGCTAACCAACTGCGCTACAGGCCCTCTTACAAAAAATATTATAACTTCAATTGTAAAATAAATCTTTAGTTATTTCTAAAAATCCCATAGTGCTATTAAAAATCTTATAATAAATGAGGTTGCAAATAATAATTTTATTATTAATGATATTGTTTTATATGCCTGAATATCCTTTTAATATCTTATGATCTGTTTCAAAAAAAAGCACAGATATTTAAAAAAAACCAAATAATAGTCAATATCGGTCAAATCAGAAATTATGCCTATAAATGGGCATTTTTTCTTGTACAGGCCAACTATCACTACTTGAGGACATCTGCTAATTTAGAAGTCGCTATGCCGCTCATCGTGAATCTTTTTTAATTGAGGTCTTGTCACATGGGTGTAGATCTGGGTAGTAGCAATGTTTTTATGGCCCAACATCTCTTGAACATCTCTTAAGCCAGCTCCATTAGAAAGTAAATCTGTAGCAAAACTATGCCTGATCCCATGAGGACTGATCTTGATTGGCAACTTGGCTTTTCGACAATATTTATCAACTAACCTCTGGACACTCCTGGTAGTAAGACGCATTTCCTCGCCATCGGATAAAAGATCTGGCTTAGTTCCAGAGTATCTAATAAAAATTGGTTGCCAGTTATCTTCTCTAGAATTTAAATATCTGGAAAGCCAATCGACTGCTCGATGACTTAAGAAAACTACCCGAGGTCTTCTTCCTTTACCTATAACACCAAACTCTCTAGAATCTAAATCTATTTGATCTCTATTCAAACCGACCAACTCACTTACACGAAGTCCAGTAGAAAATAAAACCTCCAAAATGGCCTTATCACGAAGCCCTCCTTTTTTTGACAATAAAGGTTGTGATAATAATCTCTCCATTTTTTCTGTATTAAGAAACTTCATATGTTGAGACTCAGCCTTAGGCAAATCAATTTTTTCTGGATGGAGAACCGACACATCATTCTTCACTAAGAATTTCAACAGAGATCTAAGAGAAATAATGTAGTAACTTTGAGTCCTTTTGCACAAGGTCCTTCCTTGACTATCTTCATATCTAGATAGATATACACGATAGCTTCTAACAATATCTTGGTTAAGTTCTTTTAAGTCTTTATGGCCCTTGCTCATGAACCAGTCGTTGAATCTTCTTAGATAGTGAGAGTAATTTCTAATCGTCAAACGACTAACATTACGCTCAACTTCTAGATGTTCTAGAAAAGTTATCAGTGCTGCTTGGGGTAGAGTTGAGACAGACATCTATTTTATCCAAATATTTCTTAGAAATACTATGAGATTTTAGCAGTCTCAATATATTTCTGCTAAATGAGTCTTTCCAACCCATTAGTGGATGTATCAATCTAAATTTCTTGATATATTTTGATACTTTTGTATGCGAATAACTATATTTTTTAAAGAAATAGGCTTCAAGTAAATTTGCTATTCTAAGGAGTAGGGGAGGCAATTGAAAAAAGAGTACCTGAAGAATGTCCCCGACTCTATATTAAAGTATACACAAAAATAAAAAAAATGTGCGACATAATTTTCCAAAGTATTTTTAAATTTTAAAAATAAAAAAAACTTAAATTTATCAACGAAGGATTTGGGTTAGTGATACTTAATATATACAAAGATAAAGTAATAATGTTTTAGGTATCAGCAATAAATTTGGAGGCTCTAAAAAAATAATTCTACGTAAAAAAAATAAAGTTGAAAAAATAAAATGTAAAAAACTTTTTCAAAAAATTCTGAAACTTTCAATTCATGAAAATTTTTAAATTCTTAATTTTAAGTTCTCACCACAAAAAAATAATTCATGAAAACTTTCAGTTTATACTTCATGGCACTCTCTACAAAAAAAATAAAAAATAATTAATGTTAAAAAAACTTTACATTAAATTAGTTGATGCGTTTTTTTCCAATTAAAAAAATTGCTCAAATAATAGATAAAAGAAGTTTGCAAGTATATGAAACAGAATTGGTAGTGCAAATACTATAAAAACTTCATTAATTATGCGTTTATCGAGTGTTTAGCCTCAAAACATAGTCTTTACCAGGCTAAAGCTATTTTAAAGGCTCAAAAACGGCTTTTTATTGTTAACATGACTACTATTCCATGCCCAAACAAGTATTAAAGTCATCAAAAGCAATCTAAAGCTCTCAGTGAGATAGATTTGATGAAAACTACAGAAAATCAATAAAAAGTATAAGGAATATAAAAAGAGTATAAGTATCAATAAAAAAACAAGAAAAATAAATAGAATAGCCTGGAAATTGATGGAAATAGAATTTAATATGTGAGACGCATGAAACCAACCTCTACCGAGTATTTTATGTTTACGTCGTAAAAGTAATATTGTGCGACACAACACAAATCAGATATTCGTACCCCCACTGCCCAATAGGGTAAAAGAACAATCAAAGTTTTTATTTATTTAAATTGTAGGTACATGTATTGCCCCAAAAGGTCTTACTTACCTCTATTGTACAGTGCCTTGCCCAGGGGTAAACAGCTCCTCTCGGGATATATTAAAAAATGTACTCAGACCGTAAAAGACATTCGGGTTTTCTATGTTTCACACTCTATTTCACGACCATACATGAAACTGAGGATTTCAGGCTAACCAGATAAGCCTGGATACCTTACTCCACCAGAGGTGTACCTTGAAAATGTTTAGTTTAATTTATTCTTGCATCGTGTAATTAAATAATCCTACTCTTATGCCTGGTACTAACATAATGTAATATAAGTTATCCACAATTTGTTATAGGCCTCTACTCTATGTCAGACTGTATCAGTGTTTAGTATATCAAACTATATCACTTCCCCCTTCTCCGCCTGGTGTGTCGCAAAAAAATTTTAACCCTCTACCCTATACTTTTTATAAAAAAATTCTTCAAAAACTCTGGGATTGCTTACTTTGCTTAAATTAATTATTGTTTACTGCGTAAACTTATTTTCTTTTATGTAATTCCAGCACTTGTCTATTAACCATAAAACCAGGCTAAACTGCCCTGGTCTTCCCTACTATATTATGGGATGTTAACCTCAATATACTGCAAACACCATTCTTTAGAAGTCTTATACAAAGCTTAGACATAAAAAAAGCGCCGGAAAACCGGCGCTTTTACGTACAAAAAACTTTTCAACTCTCTTCTCCAGATCCTCCACAGTCTGGACAGTCGACCAACTCTCCAATGCGTTCTGTAGAACAAACCTGGCCCGAACCCTTGCACTTTTTGCAAGGAGGAGGGGTATTGTCTTCGCCCGAACCATTACATTCGGGGCAATCAATCCCTACCCCAACGGTCTTTTCGGGATAGATTTTTCTTCTCCCTTTACATTTTTTACACTTCATGTTCAACGTTCTCCAATTTCTTAGAATGTGCGCTCCATCGTCTGATGGGCATCTCACAGATTACCAAAAAAATGATATTCTCAGAAATACCCATCAAGAAGGCTAAGAAGATTGTATTAAAGTTATTAATGTACGTTTTGTTCGCAAATAAACAAATAGTTTGTGGCAGTCACATAAGATTTATTTATCTACTTACACATCTATTATACCTCAAGTAGGTAAATTTTCAAAAATAAAGTTCACTTTAACGGAAATGCCAATAAAAACATCAAGCCTACAAAAACTGCAACCAGAGAATACTCGACAAAAGTCCTTAGAAACAATCTGCCCCTAATAAAGCTCTGCATCAGTCCAACTCCGATATAGAAGAATGACATCACAAATAATGAATTGTACCAAACCGTGATAGGAAAGAATGATAAAACTAATGCCAACTCGGCTAAAATTAAACTCAATATTAAAGAGAAATTAACCAATTCTTTGTTAATTTTTTCATCAAGTGTAACCGACCATAACAACATAAAAACAAGAGGAAAATGAACTAATCCAACCAATAAACCATTTAAATAAAATGGCATCTTCATAGAAAAAATTGTGTTTGAAAAAAGCAAAGAAATTAAAACTCCAAAAATGGAACCTATGGCGTGTGCTGCATGAAGCAGCTGGATTGTTCTACCCTTTGCAACTGAGAAAATATTTGAGGTCAAAAATAAGGCGTACATGCCGACTCCAAATAATATTAGAATAACTAGTTGGTTTAAAAAGTTATCTGACAACAAGAAGTAGAACAATGAAACAGACGTTGCGTAAAGGACCGGAAATGGAACAACCGTAAGCCTTTCATGCATCTTCAAATCATCTGACAATGCCCATGTAGAAACTATATAAGTAAAAATTGAAAATAACGCAACGGCAATGTATCTCACATCAAGTGATGTATACTGAACCGCCAACAAACATAAGGTTAAAATTACTGATCCAATAACAAATTTTTCTCTTCTTCTCATTTCTGGCCTTCAGGAGACGCATCCTCCCCCTCCTCAATTTCTGCGGCCATATAAATGTCTTCAACATCTTCACTCTCTCTTAGTTTTTCAACCATATTTTGAAGACTGTTAATTGCTTGTTTGTCATCAAGCTCCATTGGCATGGTGCATTCGTATCCACCATCGTTGCTACGTTTGAACATGTACATTGCGCTTCCAGGGCTACCGAGTGATCCTTCGTTTCTTGAAAAAGCAAATTTTATCTCTGCGGCAGTTCTATTAGGATTATCTGTCATTGCAACAACGATTACAGCTACTCCGCCTGCACCAAAGCCCTCATAAGCAATTTCTTGAATAGAAACTCCCTGAGCAGTTTTACCCAAACCTCGTTCTATAGCCTTTTGAATATTGGTTTTAGGCATATTTGCCGACCTAGCTTTTTCAAGCGCAACTCTAAGAGAAGGATTGAACTTCGGATCACCAGACTTACCCTCTCTGACAGCGATTCTTATTAACTTGGAAATACTGCTAAAAACTTTGCCTCTCTTGGCGTCAGCAGCACCTTTTTTATTTTTGATGTTATTCCACTTGCTATGCCCAGACATATTTTGCCTTCCAGTTAATTTTACTAAGCAGTGTTAATGTTAATCCCTACTTAAATCTTCGTGTAAGTGAGTATCTAAGCTTGCTTAGCCAACTCATGTCATGAAGATTTGAGTAGGATCCATTATACACTTTTTACTCACTTTTGAATGTTGACATCGATCATTTTCAAATGTATTCTTCCACAGATATGAGCACCCAAATTAATCTAAAAAATTTAGCCATAAAAAACGCAAAAGAAGGTGACTGGGAAGCGGCGATCAAAAACAACTTAGAGTTGTTTGAGTTGAACCCTGAAAACACCAATGCTCTAAACAGAATTGGGATTGCGTTCATCCAGCTCGGAAAAACCACAAAAGCAAAAAAATACTTTAAACAAGTCTTAGAGATTGACGTAAATAATAGGATTGCATTGAAGCATCTAGACAGACTTAATAATAATAAAACTGTCGCCGCTCCTGCATTTATTAAGCAGCATTTTATTGAGGAACCAGGAAAAACAAAAACAGTCCAACTTCTTCGTCTTGCTGGCAAACAAGTGCTTGAAGATATTCCTGTTGGTAGAATTTGTGAACTAAAAATAAAAAATAGATTTATTTCAATCGAGAGCAATGGTCAATATCTTGGAACATTACCAGAAGATCTTTCTTTCAGATTATCTAAGCTCATAAAAAATGGCAATATTTATTCTTGCCAGGTTCGCTCGTGCACAACAAAACAATGCTGCGTTTATCTAAGAGAACTTTATCAATCAGATAAAAATGAAGGCGCTCACTCTTTTCCTCCAAAGGATATTGCCCTAAATCCTCTAAGTGAGGTTGATGAGTCAATCATATTAGAAGAAAATATTCCTGTAGAATTAGTTCAGACCGATGATGATTTTGAGAGAACACTTGAAGATGTTAACACTGACGATATTTTAAGAATTCAATAATCACTTCCAATCATAATAACGACACTGGACCTAAATTGCTGTGTAGAAGGGATTTCTGTGCTGGACTTGATTGTTGGTTCAACTGGAAAAACCCCAGCAATGTTGTTAATTAACTGCAAACACTCCAACCTATCATCCGGATAATAGATAGTTGTTTTCTCAATAGAATAACTGCTGCCTTCCACCTGTACGACTTGTGCGCCAGTATTTTCAATAATCTCACTCACTTTTTTTGCCAAGGCAGTTTCTGAAGTTGTGTTGACTACTGATACTGAACAATTTTGATAAGCATCTTTCTCTACTGTAGATAACTTATGGTAGATTTTTTCAATATCTGAAAGCTGATTAAATTTAATAATTTCCATCGAGTTAGCGAGGAAATAAAGCTTGAGGGTATTAATATCATTTATATTCTTGAAAAGAATTGTTTTTAATTTTTTATTATCTAGGGCTTCATCATTAATTCCATTGACAACAACTATGTCATTTACGACTACATTAAAAACACCACTAAAGACTGATTTTATTTTTTGATCAGTTTTTTTATCAATCTTCAGCAACTGATATATTGAGCTTAAGCTATACTCTCCGTATTCATTATCAATCTCCACCATTTGCTTTCCATCAAAAAAAATCATGAGGTCGTTTTCATGATTTTGAGATAAATGTACCAATGAAATATAGTTGCTTTGTTCGTCTAAATTATCAGAAACGATCAAAATATTTTTTATTTTATCATCATTTACAATTACCGAAGGTAGAACGAAACAATAAAGGATAAATAATGTTGAAATGAATACAAGTATTGCTAATAAGAAACGAAAGACCCAGCTACGAGATTTTTGACTACGAGCAGATTTTGAATTCTTGGATTTATTTTTCCTCAGACTCTTGGGCATTAAGAATCATTATACGCAAATTTTCAGTTAATCTCACCATGAACCTAACATTGTGTATTGAAGCCAGTCTGTAATACGCTAATTCTTTTGTTCTGTATAAGTGATTTAGGTATCCCCTCGTGTAACCATTGACGCAAGTATAACAATCACAATCTTTTTGAATTACTTTTTTATCTGTAAAATATTTTTGATTCCCAATATTTAATCTTCCGTTTTTATATTTAGATTCAAATTCTGGCTTGCCATTTTTTTCAACCAATTTTCCATAATACAAAGCACCATTTCTAGCAAGTCTTGTTGGACCAACACAATCAAACATATCAAATCCAACTGAGACCGCATCAAGAAGATCTTGAGGATCTCTTCCAAGTCCCATCGCATACCTAGGTTTATTTGCAGGGAGTATGTCTTCTATCCAACCCATCATCTCTCTTGTACCACTCATGTTGTATCCAGTAGTTTCTCCACCAACAGCAATTCCATCAAAATCAAGATTGGTAATAAGCTTTGCTGACTCTTTGCGTAAATCTTTGTGCATAGCCCCCTGAATAATTCCAAAAAGGGCTTGATAATCTCCATAGACACTCTTCCTCTTATTCTTCTCCCAATACTTGAAACAACGCTCCGCCCATCTATGAGTTCTATCAATTGAATTTTTAATGTATTTTTTTGACTCACCGTCAGCGACACACTCATCTAAAGTCATGATTATATCCGCACCTATCTGTCGTTGAATCTCAATGGAGTTTTCTGGACTAAAAAAATGCTTGCTTCCATCTAGATGAGAAATAAACTCAGCTCCTTTTTCACTAATCTTTACTCCCAAAGATCTCGTGATCTGTTTTGGTTGTTTCTTGGGCGCTGTTTCGAACTTTGTTGAGTATCCAGCTGAATTTAATTTGCTGGCATTTTTATTTTCATTTCTTTTTTTTGCAACAAGTTCGTCTTCAGCTATTTTTTTCTTGGTGTTTGAATGAAGTTGCTGACGCCCTAACGAAAATACTTGAAAACCACCGGAGTCTGTTAGCATTGGCTTGTTCCAACCCATGAATTTATGAACACCACCCATTTTTTGGAGTCGCTCCATTCCAGGACGCAAATATAAATGATAAGTATTCGATAAAATAATTGGAGCCTGAAGATCTTCTATGTCTTTTGTGTCTAAAGCTTTAACAGTTGCCAGAGTTCCTACTGGCATAAATATTGGCGTCTTTATCTCTCCCCTTTGGGTTTTGATAACACCAGCACGCATTTTGCCTTTTGTTTTTTCGAGTGTAAAAGAAAAATTTTTTTTCATGAAGATAAGACAGTTTTATAATTACAGCTTTTTGCTAATCTCACTGAGCATTTTATATGTCAAAGCGTTCATGTCTGCTTCATTAAAATCTTTGGGAATATGACCCAAAATACCCAGATCATCTTTCTTAAGTTTGAAAGAAATTAAGCCTCCACTTAATAAATCTGGTAAATTTTCCACAATATCATTATAATTAAATGATGAATCGTTCTTAATTTGACTGTTCAATAAATCAATTGTTTTAGATAAAAATATTTTTAGAACTCCTTCTAATTCTAATGTCAATGAGACTCCAGCAAAAGAAGACTCATCATTTGTTAAAGTGAATGACATTTTAATTGGACTAGTTTTTTTTCGAAAAGGATTGAGTGATGGCAATATTCTTGAATCAATTTCCATCGTTACCAATATCACAACTTCATCAGTCTTTTCTAGATTATTTTCCACATCTAGGGACAACTTATGTAATGGCGACTCACTAACATTATGAGAAATAAAAAAATTATCAATAAAGCTCTTCAAAACTGAAGCAATCTCATCAGACTTATCATTGAGCCTTGAATATGGAATATCCATTTCAAAAGGTTGAAACTTTTCAGAACTATCATTTATCTCTCGTCTTTTTCTTGATAAAGGAGCAATCGTTGTTAAATTCCCATTACTATTTGGAAGAATCCCTCCATTAGATTGGTGCCACATAATTAGTTCTAACAGTTCGTCTGGAGAAAGCTGTCCGTCTCCTTTATCTTGTGAGAAATTGCTTCTTAAAATCTCTCCAGCTGCAACAAATGCCAAGCCTTTCTCAAATAATTGCCGCCACATTTTAACTTCTTCTTCACTCAATTCTCGCATGCCCATAGCATTTTTTATGACAGTCTTATCCATTGAAGATAAGTCATCAGGAATTAAAATAAGTAATGGGGCTAACTCTCTGTCTTTATCAATTATTTTTCTAATTTTTTCGTTAAATTTTGATGGAGAAAGTCCATTTAATAAAGAATTTACTTCATCAAGTAGTAATTTTTCTGCTTCATCTACATATCCATCTTCGATTAATTTTTTCCAAACACCTCTTTCTTCTTCTTGAATTGTTAAATCCATATCAACAATTCTACCCAAAAATGCTTTTGACATATTCAGATCACCAAACTGAGGCTTTAACCGATTATCTTGCTTATGAGCTATTTCTTCTTTTGAATACATAAATTCCTTGATTTAACACATAACTATTAAATCCAATTGTAACAAATAAAACCCTCCAAACAAGAAGTTTAAGTTTTGAAAAATTTAATATGATATTACTTGAAATAGAAGGCTATTCCTGCCCAACCTCATATCTATGAAATCTATTAACAACAAATTTTTCTCCGACTTTTCCTGAAATACTTTTAACTAACTCTTCAACAGTCTTTGAAGGATCTTTAATAAATTGTTCTTTTAAAAGCTCTTCTACTGATTCTGGATTCATAGCAGTAACATGCATAGCAACATCCTTAGCCATTGATTGAAACTCTGCATTTCTAGCAACGAAATCAGTCTCACAAAGAATCTCTACCATAGCTGCAACTTTATTTGTTGCATGAACATAGGAAGCAATATAACCTTCTTTTGTTTCTCTATCAGCTTTTTTTTCTGCTATAGCTAAACCTCTTTTTCTAACCACTTCCTTAGCAGCTTCAAAATCACCCTTTGATTCTTCAAGTGCTTTTTTGCAATCAAGCATTCCGGCACCAGTTTCTTCTCTAAGTTTCTTAACATCTGCAACTGTGTATGACATGTGGCTCTCCTTTACTTGGTTACTTTAGGGGTCTTTTTTACTGCTGCTTTTTTTGCAGTTGATGCTTTGACTTTAGCTGTCTTAGCAGTTGCTTTTGCTTTTTTAACATCGGATTTCGTAACAGCCGGTGCTTTAGCTCCAACAACTTTAGCTTCTACTTTCTTTGTAACTGGTTTCTTAGCAACTGGTTTTGCAACAACTTCAGGTTTTACTAGCGCAACTGGAGCAACTTCTGTAACTTCAGGTTTTGTCTCGGCAGATTTTTCAACTGGTTTTTCAACTGATTTTTCTGATGACTTACCTGTAGATTTTTTTCCTGCAGCATATGCGGAAGCAATCTCACTAACAATGAATTTAATACTTCTCAAAGCATCGTCATTTGCTGGAATTGCAATATCAACATCTTCTGGATTTGCATTAGAATCAATTAGAGCAATCACAGGAACTCCTGTTAATTTTGCCTCTCTTACAGCATTTTTTTCTCTTTTAACATCTACTACAAACAAGAAATCTGGAACTGACTTTAAATCCTTAATACCACCGAAAAATCTCTCAAATCTATTCTTCTCTTTCTCTAGTTGAACCTTCTCAAATTTAGTATATCCATCATATTTTCCAGATTTTAAACCTGCTTCAATCTCAAGCATTCTTTTGAGTGAGCCCTTGACTTGATTCCAGTTTGTAATTAATCCACCCAACCATCTCGAGATAATGTACATTGTGCCATTTGCTATTGCTTCTTCTTCGATAATTATTTTGGCCTGTTTCTTGGTACCAACCATAATCATAGTTTTACCTTTTGCAGCCATATCGTAAACAAAATTGTAAGCTAATTGAAGTTGGCTAGCAGTTTTTGCTAAATCAAAAATGTGAACTCCATCTTTTTCCATGTAGATGAACTCTGCCATCCTAGGATTCCATTTAGATTTCTGGTGACCAAAATGGCATCCAGCCTCTAATAGGTCGGTTAAATCATACTCAGGGGCAACTTGTGGGAGTTTAGAATAATCTTTCATAATGTCCTTATTTCTACTCTGGATTCATGGCTAAAACCTTAAACCAGAGTTATGCGATTGAGTTGGGTAAATTCAGGACTAACCCGCTCGCTCGTTTTTATAATATTAATAGGGGTTAATTATAACACAGTTATCGCGCTAAATCAGCACAGTTCTCAAGTAAGCTAACCACTGTCATTGGGCCAACACCACCGGGCACTGGAGTAATAAATGATGCTTTTGGAGAAACTGATACAAAATCAACGTCTGGCCTTGGTTCTCCAACATCAATAACCGTGACACCAGTTGAAACCATATCTCCAGTTATCAGATTTTTAATACCAGTTGCCGAAATAACTGTAGATGCATCGAGTAATTTTTGTCCAGATTGCATACGTTCTTTTAGTTCTTGACTAGCGATCAATTCAATTTGTCGTTGACTCTCTTGAGAATTTTCACCGCGCCTTAATAATTCATAGTAAAGTGGTATTCCCAATAGATCTGACTTTCCAATAATTATTGTCTTTTCTTGGTCAGCCTTCCCGTCAGAAAAATTTTCTCTCTCCCCTGCCCTGTCTAAAATAGTCAAGACAGCTCTACAAGTTGCTGGTAAAACTTTGCCATTTTCTTGCCAAGTGCCTGCCTTGATTTGTCTAATAGTATTTGGATGCAAACCATCAACGTCTTTTTCTTCTGAAATTTTTGAGGTGAGACTACTCCACCAAGCATTATATTGAGCTCGTTCGTTTGCACCCACACCCGCATACTTAGCCCAAGTTTTTCGCCAAGGTTTTTGAATAATAATGCCAGTGACACTCTTATCTGCATTTAATTTTTGAATTTCGGCAATAATTTTTTCACTATCGAGTTCTACAGCTAAATTGGGATTATCTGAGAGTGAGAATTCATGAACTTCATACTTAATTCCTACCCTGGCAGCCGCTTCACTTTTCAGTCTTGTATAAATTTGACTACCGGCGTCTTCTACAAATAGAATTGCAACAATTTTTAATTTAACAGTAAAATCACGAGCAATTCTTTCTTTTAAAAGAGTCTCTCTCTCAGTAGCTAATTTTATTCCATCAAATATATGCATTAAAATATATTATATCAGGGAAACTATTCACAATAACTCTTCAAAATATCAATATTATGCTTGTCGGGACCCTTTTTATCAGCTCCGGGCACCTCTAGTAAAAGAGGAATTTCCACAACTTTTTTATGATTTAAAAAATATTTAAGATCTTCTGTTGGAATATTGCCCTCTCCCAAGTTAGCATGTCTGTCTCTACCAGAGTCAAAATCATCTCTGCTATCATTAACATGAATGCACTTAAGAGTACCCCAGAGATCTAACGACTCAATTTCTTCCAAAACATTTTTTGAAACAATAGAGCGAGGCTCTTTTCCAAGAGCGTATCCAGTAGCATGTGCATGACAGGTATCAAAGCACCAACCCAAACGAGGCTCAAATAAACTAGCTGAGGAATTAGCTTTCTTAATCATCAGCTCTAGGACTCTATCAATCAGCCATCTTATTTCCTCGAGATTACTACAAAGCTTTCCATTCTGCCCCGCAGAGTTCTCAATCAAAAAAGTTGAATTTTTAGGAGTAGCTTCCAACAATCTCGCAATCTGCTCTGCCACTTGTTCCTTCATCGCTTCCCAACCACGACCCTGGTGGCTACCCAAATGTACAATAATTCCCGAACCTTTAACTAAACTGTCAAACTCAAGATCGTACTTCAAAGCCCCGAAACTTTTCTCTAAAAGATCGGGTTTATCAGAGGCTAAATTGACTAAATAGAGAGAGTGAGTAAAGATTGGTTCTACCGCTAATTCCTTTTGCTTCGAAAACAACTTTAAAGTATCAAAAAGGCTTAAATCCTTCCTGCCCCAAACCCGAGGACTGCCCGAAAATACTTGGATGCAGTTTGCTCCAATACTATTCGCTCTTTCTATGGCTTTATATAGTCCTCCACTAGCGGAAACGTGAGCTCCAATTTTTCTTGACATATTTCTTCTTTCACTTACTCCTCTATTATAAAGTAAAATATAATCATGCAATCTAGTAAACTCCAGAAATATACTATCTATTACAATAATTCAGAGGAATATCATCGACTTAAAAAAGAAATTTTTACTCAAGATTTATATCACTTTGAGTTCGACTCCCCTAGCCCAATTATCATTGATGCAGGAGCTCATATAGGATTGTCTGTTCTATATTTTAAACAGCTCTACCCTAACGCACAGATCACGGCCATAGAACCAAATCCAGAAAGTTTTAAGTTGTTAGAAAAAAATATGTTTGAAAATCAAATAGATGACGTTACTCTAATTCAAACAGCACTTTCCAACAAATCTGGATCAGAAACGCTCTACCTAGATGAGAGTGATGATGAGTGGCACTCAGTTGCTGGCTTTCACAAAGGATCCTGGGCTGGAACTCAGAAATCAAAGGAGATGGTGGTTCAAACACATGCTTTAAGTGAGTTTGTCACCAAACCAATTGATTTTCTCAAAATGGATGTTGAGGGAGTTGAACAAAAAGTCTTGGAGTCTTCATATGAAAGTATGCCGCTTATCAAGCAAATGATTATTGAGTTTCACACCCATAAATCCCAATCACTAAAAAAAATAGTGGAGTTTCTAGAAAATACCCACAAAATTGAACTCTACAAAGGCACAACGGAAGTTCCGTCTATAGAAAAAGCTAAAGGATTAGTAATGATTGTCGCCACTAAGCGATAACCATATCTACCAAACAAAAAGCTTGAACTCTTTAGTAAACTCGGTCACTTCTTTTCTTATCTTCAACAAGTTTTTGTTTTTTAAAGCCTCAGTTCTGAATTTCTTAATGAAAATGCCTCGCTCCTTCTTTTCTTCAGGTAGCTGATAATCTTTGACTTCTTCAATTGCTCTAAACATCCAACCAGCAATTTTATCCATATCCGCCTCTTTCATTCCGCGAGTGGTAACGAGCGGAGTTCCGATCCTCAAACCAGATGGAAAAAATGGTGAGCCTTTCTCAGTTGGCACTGTGTTTCTATTGGCATAAATACCAGCCACATCCATTGCAAAAGCGGCTTGAGTTCCAAAACTGATGCCGTAGTTGCTTAGATCAATAAGAATCAGATGGGTCTCGGTTCCATCGCCAACCAACTTAAATCCACGTTTTTTAAGTCCTTCTGCCAAAGCTGTTGCATTTTTCTTAATTTGTTGTGCATAATTTTTAAATACTGGTCTCATGGCTTCTGCAGCAGCGATGGCAATTCCAGCGGTCGTTGCATTGTGTGGACCACCCTGTAACCCAGGAATAATTGCTGAATCTATCTTAAAACCTAGCTTTGGATCTCGCTCGAGTCCTTTGTCAGTAACTAAGATCATCGCACCACGAGGGCCTCTAAAAGTCTTGTGAGTGGTCGACATTATCACATCTACATATGGGACTGGAGACATGTGTTCTCCAGTAACAACCAAACCAGTGACGTGAGATATGTCTGCAACTAACCAAGCACCAATCTCATCTGCAATTTCTCTAAATTTTTTGAAATCCAGCTCAAATGGATAAGCTGTGTTACCTGCAACAATAACTTCCGGTTTGTGTTTTAGTGCTAACTCTCTAACCTCATCAAAATCTATTCTAGAGTTTTCATTCAATCCGTATTGAACAGAATTATAAAAAGTTCCTGAAGCGGTAACTTTTGGATGACCATGAGTTAAATGTCCTCCCATCGAAAGTTTTAATCCCATTATGGTGTCACCTGGATTAATCAAAGCAAAATAAATTGCTAAGTTAGCTGGAGAACCAGAATATGGTTGAACATTAACAAATGGAACTCCAAATAATTTCTTAACACGCTCTATTGCTAGTAACTCAATTTCGTCAATAAATTGGTTGCCTTCATAGTAACGTCTATTTGAATAGCCTTCTGAATATTTGTTTGATAAGCAGCTTGATAATATCTCCGAAACCTCTGGAGAAACAATATTTTCCGATGGAATCAGACCGATCATCTCTGTTTGTCGCTCTAACTCCTTTTCAGTTATTTTAAAAACTTTATCTTTCATTTAAATCCTTTTTTATTTTCAATTACTAAAAACTTTGGTAGTTTGCACATTCGCAAAAATATCCAATTTAGGAAAAATTATGAAGTGGAGTATTTAATTTGCCAATGTAGTTTTGATTTAATCATAGTTCCTACATATTATCACAATGACCCATGTCGAGATGTAGTAGAATGTTGATATATGCCGCCTAAAAAAAAGATATTGATCAAACCGCAGATTGAGAAAGTTTTAAGACAAATAATCTTGAAAGACTTAGATAAGGGCAGAAAAGATTTTGATAAACCTCACACAGAAGCTGTAGTTTATTGGACAAAGCAACTCCTAGAAGACACTGATCTAAAACATCAAAAAATAGATTCGCAAGTACTTATAACTGCTGCCTACGCTCATGATTGGGGCTATACCGGTTTGTTCTCTGACTCCAATCCCAACTCTCTCTCAGACATCATAAAAAATAAAAAATTACATATGAGTAGAGGTTCTATCATGATTGAACAACTACTCCATCAAAGACTAGGAAGATACTTTACTCAAAATCAAATCTTAAGAGTTGCTCACTTAGTATTGTTTCATGACAAAATTAGAGATCTTGTTGATGAAGATGAAATTCTGCTCATGGAAGCAGATACTTTAGGAATGCTAGATTCCAATTTTGTTAATTCAAGTTTCTCAAAAAAAGACAATGATAATTTCATGAAAAAAGGAATTGAAGGCTTGCGCTTGCCTAATTTCAGACACGAAAAAGCCAAAAAAATTGCTCTTGAATTAATTGAGAAAAGAAAAAAAATTAAATAGTCCCTGCCCCACTCCAATTAGGTTTATCAGTTGTTAAATCATTTAAAAAAGCATTCGGCATAGTTGTTGCAATATCAATAACAGCTAACTGCAATAGAGCTTGATTGGGCTCTCTGACCATTCTTTTTAAGTTTCCGTCCTTTTCCATAAAAGCCATTTCCAATACCTTTCCGGAAACTGCTAGCATCTCAATCATAGCCATTCTTGAATTGTACTTATATAACAATCCATTGTCTAAGGCTTCCCAAAAAAAAGCTTCAAATAGTTCTTTATCGATTGGTGAATGCTTTATATAAATTTTTTCATTAAAAGTATCAACTCCGCCGTTTGCAACCGCCAACGATATATCCCACATCATCTCTCCGACACCCCCTTCTGGAGTACATAGAGTCGAATAAAGAATATCATATTGATTCATAATTTCTTCAGCAGACAACTCTCTTTCTAACCTATCAAGCTTCGACCAATCTTCCCACTGACCACCATGCTTGATTCTAAAAACTGTGTCTGCACCAGCTGTCACAAATTCAGAACCTAATTTTTCTTTGAAATACAATGATTTTTGGCTAGCAACTAACTTAGAATCAGGAAGATCAGTTTCTTTATACTCTTCTGCCAATGTTCTAAGCATTTGCACAGAAACAGAGCCCTGACCAAAAATGTCATCTAGAATTCTTTGGAGCTCAGCTGCTTTTAAATAACTTGACGAGTTTGGATAAACTACTTGCTTCTCGGCAATAATTCTTGCTAATAAAAGTTTGTTGTCGTCTTCTTTTTTGGCCATTTTTTTAAAAATAAAAAAAAACACCTGTCATTAAGCTTCAGCTCTACTTGGTTTCCATCTTGTTTGGGTAAAACTCTAAAGTTTCTACTTACCTCGCAAGACTGATGTTTCTTGGGAGCGAAAGCCTAATTAAAGGTGTCTTTCGCAACTTTTTTTCTAAGTTAAGATACTAGTATATACAATAATTATTTTTCTCACAAGCTCTCAAAGTTCAATAAAAATGACTCTATACTGCTCAAATGCCCCAAACAAAGAAAATTATTTTCTGAATGATGATAATTATGTTGGTTTGTCTTTGCTTAGTCATATGTTGAATAAAATAAAAAAAACACCTGCTATTAAGCTTTCCGCTCTTTTGGTTTCCATCTTGCTCCGGGTAAAACTCTAAAGTCCCTACTATCTTCGCAAAATTAATGTGTCTTGAGAGCGAAAGCCTAATTAAAGGTGTCTTCCGCAACCATTTTCTTAATGGTATTTGCTATTATAACCGACAGCTGCTCATATTGCAATCACAAGAATATAAATTATGGGTCTTATGGTTACTCCCACTCCATAGTTGCAGGAGGTTTTGTGGTTATGTCATAAACAACTCTTGAGGCGTCTGGAACCTCATTTACAATTCTTGAAGAAATTTTCTGTAGAATTTTGTATGGAATGTCTGCCCATTGGGAAGTCATCACATCTTTTGATTCAAATGCTCGAACCGCGACAACTTCAGCGAAAGCCCTAGCATCGCCTTTCACAGCAGTGCTGAAAGCTCCGGTCATTACTGCAAAACATTGAAAAACTTTTCCATATAGATCGGCTGCCTTAATTTCATCAACGACAATTTGATCAGCAATTTTAACTTGTTCCAATCTTTTAGGAGTAACTTCTCCTCTTATTCTAATCGCGTACCCAGGACCAGGAAAAGGTTGCTGCATAACTATCTCTTCTGGAAGTCCCACTAGTCTTCCAATTTCTCTCACCTCATCTTTATAGTAGTTTCTAACAGGTTCTAAAAGTTTCAGCTTCATATTTTTAGGCAAACCACCAACGTTATGATGAGACTTAATCTTTGAAGATTTTTTTGATCCCTTTGATTCAATTACATCAGAATAAATTGTTCCTTGTCCCAAAAATGCAATTTCTTCATGCTTATTTAAATTTTTGAAAGATTTAGCTTCTTCCTGAAAAATATCTACATACAACTTACCAATAATTTTTCGTTTTTTTTCTGGATCAGTTACTCCCTTTAGTGCGACTGAAAATCTCTTACGAGCATCTACCACTATTAAATCTGCCTTTATTAGATCTGTAAAAATATGAGTAACTAGCTCCTTTGTATTAGGGCGCATAAAACCACTTTCTACATAAACTGGCAATAAATTTCTTCCAATTGCCTTACCAATTAAAAATGCAGATACCGTTGAGTCAACTCCTCCTGATACAGCGCAAATTACTTTTTTGTTTTCAACCTTTATTTTGATTTGCTGAATAATTTCATCAGGAGAAAGCTCAAAATTGACAACTTTTTCTTTGCAAAAATTGTGCACAAAATACTGTATTATTTCTTGACCTCGCTCTGTGTGGTCTACTTCTGGATGGAACTGCACTCCTAAAAAGTTACTCTTTTTATTGACTACTGCAGCATTTTGTACTTGCTTTGTAGAACCAATTACTTTGAATCCTTTTGGCAATTTTGTAACAGAATCACCGTGAGACATAAAAACTATATGACTATTTTTTGAAAAATTAAAAAAATTATTTGGGTAGAATATTGTCCTTGGACCATACTCTTTGTGAGCGCTTTCTACTATGCCCCCTAATTTTCTCGCCATAAGTTGCCAACCATAACAAATCCCCAAAATTGGTAAGCCAATATTAAACAATTTTTCATCTATATCTGGAGCTCCATCATCATAAACGCTGGAAGGACCACCGGAAAGAATAACTCCATTCGGATTATGTTTTTTTATTTCTTCTAGAATATTCTCAGGATCAATATACTCGTTTTCCACACCCAACTGTCTCAATCTTCTTCCTATTAAATGTGTTGTTTGAGACCCAAAATCTGCAATTAAAATCATTTTATTTTTTCAATAAAGAGTAATAGTTAACTAAATCTTCTTTAAAATTTAATTTCTTATATCGATTTTTTATTTCAGCTTCTTTTACTCCGGACTTTCGCCAATTTTTTCCTAGAATATCTATTCCTTCAACTGCATCGTAAGGAAAAACAATCCAATCACTAGTTTCGGCTCCATAGTAATCTGGTTTAATACTAGAATGAGGTTTGTAAAAAAGAGTGGCAACAGTGATGTCGGAAACCTTCTTTTCTTTCAAATACTCAATTGCAAATTCAAGAGATTTACCAGAATCAGCCACATCATCAAATAATAAAATTCTTTCATTTTTTACAGAAACTGGTAAGTCCTGATAAATAATAGGTTTCCCCAGCCGTTGATTGATGCCTCCATAAAACTTTATTCCTACACTTGCAACTTCATCAACTTGTAAAAAATCGACTAAAGACCTAGTCATTGGCCAACCACCCTTAGCTAAAGTTATAATTCTGTCGAATTTTCGCCCATCTGCAATGATTTTTTTGGACATTTCAAAAGCTAAGCTCTGCATTTCATCCCAACTAGGAGCTATATAACTAATACCTTCACCTTTAAATGTTATTTTCCTATATGCCATATTATGCTTTCAAATAAAAAATACTTATTGAATAATTTCAGTCAAGCTTACATCTACTCAGATGCGTAGGTCAATGACAGCAACAAATCATCTGATAAATCAGCTTCATATTTAACTTTTTTGCCAGATCTTGGGTGAGTTAATTCAATCTCTCTAGCATGGAGAAACTGTCTTTTGCACCACAAACTATCAAGTTTTACTCTTTTCTTGCCAACATAGTGTTGGTCGCCAACAATTGGATGTTTCAAATAAGTCATGTGAACTCTTATTTGATGCGTTCTCCCAGTTTTAGGCCAACAATTGACCAATGAGAATCCTTCATAGAGTGAGAATCTTTTTTGTTTTAAATTCTTAAGCTGCGCGCTTTCCATGATCAACTTTTCTAAATTAAAATTGGGGTAAAAATTTTCTACTTCATACCTTGTCAGGGTTGGTCTTCCATCGGGAATAACTGCAAATAATTTTCTGTTTGACTGCCTTCTTCCTATTGGCAAATTCACTTCTCCTTTTGGTAAAACAAACTTACCATGAGTCAAACAAGTATATTTTTTTTGAATCTCACGCTTGCGAAACTGCTTAAGTAAATTTACTAATGAACCAGGATGCTTGGCAATTAACATCACACCGCTCGTATCTTTGTCCAATCGATGAGCTAATCCATTCCTATTATTAAAAATTTCTTCCGGGTTGCCATATTCATCGGTAAAATCATCAGGAAGCTGCTCACGCCAATCGTCGGGAAATTTTCTACTACCAATAGCCTCAATATTATCTTCCAGCCAATCTTGAAGTGTCTCAACCTTAACTGAGTCCGCTCTATTAACAACCAAACCCGGTGGTTTATTAATTGCCAGCAAGTCTTGATCTTCGTGAATTATTTTAATATTCATATTCAATTGAATTTTTTCTCTTCTGAGTATTTTAGAAAATGTATAAAAAATTAATATGATGAAGCGTAGATTTATACCCTAAAGGGTACAAGTAATATTTCTTAAATCTAGCGAATTTAATTAGTTTTTTTATACATTTTCTTATTAGTATTATAAAGCAAAAATAACCCTAGCCCAATAAAGATAAACCAATCGGCCAAATTGTTGGAAATATCAAAAAAAGGAATCTTTAGCCAGTCCCTCACTGCGCCATACAAAACTCTATCTAGAATATTTGAAATTGCTCCACCAAAGAATAAGCCCAAAGAAATTGGATTCAGCAACCAATATTTCCTGAATAGAACAAGATATAATACTACAATAATTAACAACAGAAATGTTAATGATATGTCTGGCACTGAGCTTAACAAACTCAAAGAGATGCCTTTATTTAAAGAAATATTGAGTCCAGAAGTTGTTGCTAAATATTTTGAAACTTGATCTAGAAAAACAAAAAAGCCAATATAAAGAGTATTTTTCAAAAAAGTACTTTTGGCTTTATTCACTTAAATTTTCCAGCTTTGTTCGAACTGCTTTTGGCTTTCTATTAATTGGCAAAGGAAGTGGTCTTCCAGATCTGTAATATAGTAAAAACAAACCAGCAATAAACACTCCAGTGCTTACTACTAAATCAATGTTTATGCCATAGAAAACAAAAGTTGCTGGACGAAGAAATGAAATTAAGAAATTAAAAACTGAAACTGATATTAAAAAAACAGATGCTAAAAACCCAGTTTGCGCAGTTTTTTTACCATGTCTATACCAAGAAAATGTTCTATATTTATACTCCACTCTAGAGAGATAAAAATACATTGCTAAATAAAAAATAGCAGTATATAGCTGGATTGGGTGATGAGGATCAATTAGTTGAGGAAAAACAACTCCCCAAGGCATTTTTGTTGCATAGCCATACCCAACACCCTCAAAGAATGAACCAACAAAGTTTATTGCCAAACCAAGAGCAATGCTTGTGACCCAAAAATCTAAAATTTCAAAAGAGTCCCATTTTTTTCTAACTGAAAAGTGATGAAGATAGAAACTAGCAACAATAATCCCAACAATTAAACTAGATCCAGGATATTTAAAAATATCAAACCACTTTAGAACATCAAAGCCAAAATCACTTATATTTAACAATACATAGGTTATTCTGGAAGAAACCATACCAAAAAAAGCAGATAAAATAAAACCATCAAACAGGTCAATAATCTCGTAATGCTCTTCCCTACCTTTTCTCCAAAAAATAAAGCTGCTAACAAAAAAACCTAGAAACATTAATAAACTAGCAGTTTTTATTGACACAGAACCGATAGAAAATAAGACTGGAAACATATATAAACCTCAATTCAAATTGTACAATGCTTTGGCTAATTAGTATACTTAACGACATGCTATCAATACCTCATACACTAACAGGCGCTTTTATAGCGAGTAAATTTCCTAATCCATCACTCTACATTCCCCTAACTCTTGGAATGCACTATTTACAGGATTGGATTCCCCACTGGGATGTGGGAACTGGACTTTCTCATGGAAAAAGGAAAAGAAGTACCGCAATATTTATGGAAATAATTGAGCTAGGAATCTCTATTTGGCTCATTTACTATTTTTTTGGTAATCTTGACACTAGCTTGCAAGCCCATATTTGGATCGGCGCTCTTGTCGGAATAACTCCAGATTTAATTGAGTCGCCTCGTAACTTTTTAAAGTGGGAACCTTGGTTTCTTAAACCATTCAATAAATTTCATGGTTTGTTTCACCACTCAACTGAAAACATGATTGTTGGATTACTCCCCCAAATCCTAGTAGTAGGATTAATTTGGTTTTTGAAATAAGGAAAATTTGTTGTGCCCCAAGACACCTTCTCGAACTTTTCTCTCACCTTGTGCCGAGAGAGGGAATCGAACCCTCACGAAGTTGCCTTCATGGGTTTTTGAGACCCACGCGTCTACCAATTCCGCCATCTCGGCACATATTAAAAGATTTTTTTGAAAAACTAACAAAAAAAATAAAAAACTAATTTTTTAAGTTTTCCAGGCTATTTACCTTAAAAATCTATGTTTAATAGAACCTTTATTATATCAAGTAACTTGCTTTTTTCATAGAGATATTGCATAGTCTTAGTATATGGAAATTTTAAAAGACATACTTGGATCTATGTTTAGAGTAGATAGTATTTGGTCGGTGGTCATTAGAGCCATTGTTTGGTTTGTAGTTGCAACAGTAATAATCATTAGTGTGGATAATCCTAACTCCGAAAAATCACTAAAAAATCTCAAGTCTAACCTAGGTTTCTTGATTATGTTTTTAGTTTTGTCAGGAGGACTTGTCTACCTACTCTTTGGTTACCAGGTGGTTTAACTCTTTAAAGATCACTACGATTTATAAAAAAGAAATAATATTTGAAAAGCGAACATTCAGGACTTGTTCCTGCGAGAGCTTTTAAAATATTATTTCTTTTTTACTTCTGTCTATTTGACTCCATACCATAGAACTTAATTCTATCTCCTCTGAAGTATAGATCAATATCTCCCATACCTCCATTACGATGTTTAGAAATTCTTAAGTTAACAGCTTCTCTAATATCTTCATCTTTCCTATATAAGAACATCACAACATCGGCATCTTGCTCAATAGAACCAGACTCTCTCAAATCTGACAACTGAGGAGTTTTCTCTGCCCTACTCTCTATAGCACGAGATAACTGCGAAAGAGCTAAAACAGGAATTTTCAATTCTCTAGCAATATTTTTTAGGCCTTGGGAAATTTCAGCAACTTCGGAAACACGATTGTCTCTAGTTCTTCCGTGAGCTAGCTGCAAATAATCAACAATCAACATATCAATATCAAACTCTGTTTTTAATCTTCTTGCTCTAGTTCTCATTTCAAAAATTGTCAAAGCAGGAGTGTCATCAATATAAAGACTTGCGTCAGCCAAAACACCCATCGCGTCAGACAATTTCAAGAAATCTTGCTGATCTAGTCTACCTGTTTTTAATTTCCAGGCATCAATATCAGCCTGTCCCACCAATAAACGATCTACCAACTCTTCTCTACTCATTTCAAGTGAAAAAAAGCCAACTTTTTTCTTGGAAACCACACTCATATGCTGAGCCATATTAAGTGCAAAAGCTGTCTTACCTGTTCCTGGTCTAGCAGCTAAAACTATTAAATTTGATTTCTGAAAACCGGCCAACATTCTATCTAAATCAGCAAAACCTGTTGGAACTCCTCTTAGTTCTCCTCCATGTTTTTGAAGCTCATCTAGTCTTTCAAATGATTCAACCAAAGTATCTTTAATCGGCAAAAACACGTTTTTATTTTGAGTTTGAGAAAGAGCAAAGACTCTTTGCTCTGCTAAATCCATAATATCTGTGACATCTTTACCATCATCAAAGGCTAGTTGGCTTAGCTCGCTGGATAGTCCAATCATTCTTCTTTTGACATATGCTTCGGAAACTAATTTTGCATAGTGTTTTACATTTGCTGCTGTAGAAACTGCATTAGATAGCTCGGCAATTGCTGCAGTGCCACCGACAGCCTTGAGCTTCTTCATTTTTTTTATTTGATTATTGAGAGTAACAACATCGATTGGCTGTCTTTTTTCATATAGAGTCTCCATTGCAGTATAAATATACTGATGAGCAACATCATAAAAACTTTCTGGAGTGAGGCTGTCAGCTACAGTTACAATAGCATCGGAATCAATAAGAATAGCACCTAATACAGACTTTTCTGCATCTAAATTTTGCGGTGGTAATCTGCCTATAGGATTATCTGCCATAAGTTTTCACCAGAGTTTCTATCTTATTTGTTAAGCAATTGCGCTTAAAATAACAAGTTCTGTCTCTTCTGGAACTCTCGTTTTATTATCTATATCAAGTTTTGGCACCGCTTCAGGTGACACTCCATAAACTTTTAAGAAGTCTTCGAGTGTTTTTAAGTCGCCAAAAACATCTTTATTGTGTTGGGCAGTTTTATAATGCATTGGAATAACAATTCCAGGTTCAATAGATCTGATTGTTTTTACAGCTAATTCGGGATCAATTGTATAGATTCCTCCAACTGGACATAGTAAAACGTCTACCGAGCCTATGTCTTCTATTTGCTCTGGACTAAGCTCATGACCCAAGTCTCCTAAATGACAAACTGTGATACCGTCCACCAAAGCTGTAAAAATTATATTTTCACCTCTTTCAACTCCTCCATTTGCATCATGAAACGCACGGACACCAAAAATTGAAATGCCTCCGACTTCATACTCTCCAGATTTATCAACAATAAAAGGATTCTCTCTTCTGGATGTTCCAGAAACTTTTTTAATAGCGTTATGATCTTTATGGTCATGAGAAATTGTTACAATATCTCCGCTTAACCTTGGTAAAGGCATACCTATATAATCTTCGTAAGGGTCTGTTATAACAGTACCTCTCTTGCCTTTAATCTTAAAAGTTGAGTGTCCGTGATAAGTGAGAATCATAATAATATCTTTCGTTTATTCTGCCTTATGATATCATTGCTTTCGAATACAATAAAGCAGTTGTATAATAGATTATATGAAAAAAGAAGTAGTTATTGCAATTTTGGTTGGACTCAGCATGGGTCTCATTATCACTTTTGGCGTATATAGAGTTAAAAACTCTATTACAGAAGCACCAACTGCAAATCTTGCCGAAAACCAATTGGAGGTTGAAGCAACTGCTGCTGCAACAATATTAGCACTCCACAGCCCAGAGAACGGCATTATTCAAACTGAAAAAGAACTCACCGTCACTGGAACAACTATTCCTAACGCTTTCGTGGTTTTGTTTGTAAATAACAGTGACTATATTTCTAATACAGATGAATCTGGAAATTTTTCTTTTAAAATCGAGCTAGAAGATGGAGCCAATATTCTAAGAGTTCATGTCCTAAGTAATGATGGAGATGCTACTGTTGAAGAAAGATTGGTTGTAGTTTCTGATGCTTTTGAACAAGAAGAAGCTGCTGCCAATGCCGCCGATGAAGAAGCTGTAGTTCCAGAAAATGATAGTGAGGCACAACTATGAACAACTTAAAAAAACTTTTAATTTTAATAATAATTGGTCTTGCAGTCTTTGGTCCAACACTAGTGGTGTTCGCACAAGAAAAAACCGATGAAGCAACTAGTAGTTCAGAATCAATAAAAGAGATCATGAAGAATGCAGATCTAAAAAAGGTCAACGGAGCAATTAATAATCTTTTAAATAAGAAGGTTGCTATGATCGGCGAAGTTGCTCGCATTACAGATGAATCAATCACAATAACAAATATATTAGGAACAAGAATATTAGCACTAAATAACAATCCCAAGATTATTAAAAACAAAGAAATAATTGGTGTTGAAAAAGTGGAGGTAGAAAATTGGGTAATGGTTTTGGGAAAATTAGAAGAAGATAATTTTTCTCCACACTTTATCTATGTTTCTACTGAAACCTTAAGACCAAAAAACCAAGAGGTCATAATGGGTACAATTACATCTATATCTAGTTCAGAACTAAAGATTAGTAATAGATCTGGAAATGAAGAACAAACTTTAAAATTATCAAAAAATACTAACTACCAGAACTCCAATGGTGAGGAAGTAAGTGCGAGCAATTTTTCAAAAGATCTCAATGTCTTAGTTACAGCATTTATAGATGATACTAGTACTACTGTTGCAACCCTAAGATCTCTTGCTGCACTATCAGATGAATAATATTTTTAAAGATAGAATAAATAAACTTCAAAAACAAATAGAAAATGGGCAATCAATACTTTTGTCTTCTTCAAGTGATGTTGCATACTTCACAAACTTCAATTTTTTAGTTCCTGAAGAGCGTGAGGCTCTTGCATTTATAACAAAAAATTCTATAAATCTGATTTATACTAGCTTCTCCCCGATCGATAATTTTTCGTACATAAACTACTTCAAAGGAAGTTTTCCAAACCAACTAGCCGATCACCTTGAACAAATTGTTAAAAAAGAAAAAATAAATAAAATTTTAATTGACGATGAAACTTTATTTGTTGCTGAACTAAATGCAATTAGAGACAAGCTTGAAACTATAAAAATTAATAACTTTGATATTAATTTAGTACGTAATTTTAGAAATATAAAAGAACAAGTTGAAATTAAAAAAATTAATAAGGCTTGTGCTGTCACAGCACTAGTCGCAAAAGAAATTAAAAATGAATTATGTATAGGAATTACAGAGCTAGAAGTAAAAAAGAAGATAAGTAGATTGTTTGAGAGTCACGGAGCAAATGAGTTAGCTTTTCCCACAATTGTGGCTTTTGGAACAAATTCCGCTCTACCCCATCACCAACCAAGTAATAAAAAACTTGAAAATAATATGGTGGTTTTAATTGATATGGGAGCAAAAATTTCTAGATATTGTTCTGACATAACTAGAACATTTTGGTTTGGAAAAAATCCTTCAGAAAAATTCTTAGAAATTGAATCTATTGTGCACGATGCATATCAAGCCACGTTTGAAAAATTAAAAAATAGGCAAATAAATTCACAATCGCCCAAGGACGAAAACTCGACAACGAGTAAAAAATCACAAGCAAATCTTAACTCTAAACCATCAACCATTGAAGCCAAAGATCTAGATAATACAGCACGTGTGCTAATTTCAAATAAGGGATATTCAAAAAACTTCACTCATACCACCGGGCATGGTCTTGGACTTTCAATTCATGAACAGCCCTCAATTAGCTGGAGTAATCCAACTCAGATTTTTCCAAACATGACAATTACCATTGAGCCCGGAATTTATCTTGAAGGCGAGTTTGGGTATCGATATGAGAACACAGTTTTAGTTACTGAAAATGGAGCAGTTGAACTAACCAATTCCACAAACCAAGAACCAACCTAAAATTTAACAAACAAAATGCTACAATAAAACTAAATTAAGTATTCAAAATACTCACTCCTAAACAGGCTTTGAGGCTCACATTTTTAATATTTAATTTACAAAGGAAAAATATATGCAAAATAAAAACATACAAACACTAAAAGGCTTTAGAGATTTTCTTCCAGAAGAAAAGAAGGCTAGAGATTACGTTCTAGGAAAAATTGTTGAGGTTTTCGAAAAATTTGGTTTCGAGCCACTTGAAACCCCTACTCTAGAATATGCTTCTCTTTTATTAGGAAAATATGGTGACGAAGCCGACAAGCTTGTTTATTCTTTTAAAGATAGAGGTGATCGTGAAATTGCCCTTAGATATGACCAGACTGTTCCAACAAGTAGAATTCTATCTCAATACCAAAATGAATTGCCAAAATATTTTAGAAGGTATCAAATTCAAAATGTATTTAGAGCCGATAAGCCTCAAAAAGGCAGGTATCGAGAATTCACTCAATGTGATTGTGATATTTTTGGAACACAAAACCCTGTTGCAGATGCTGAATTAATTGCAGTTTATTATGATGTCTACAGGGCACTTGGAATCAACTCAATAAAAATTGTGATTAACGACAGACAAACACTAATGGATACTCTCTCACCATTTGCCAATGATCAAGCCGACGTTTTCTCCATTATTCAAACAATCGATAAACTTGACAAATTATCCAAAAATGATGTCTCTTCTGAACTAATCAAAAAAGGATTATCTTCAAAAGATGCGGATGACATTTTACAAGCAATAGCTTCTGCAGAAATGTCTGAGAACCTAAAAGAAATTGTCGACAAAGCAGTATCTTTGGGAGTAGACAAGAATGCAATCGAGTTCAATCCAGCACTTGCAAGAGGACTAGATTACTACACTGGTATGATTTTTGAAGGCATGATTCCTGAGTATGAAGTTGGCTCTGTTGGTGGTGGTGGAAGATATGACAAACTCATTGGCGAACTTTGTGGTAATGAAATATTTGCAAGTGGTTTTGCAATCGGTTTTGACAGGACAGTAGAAGCTGTTCAACAGCTTGATTTGCTCCCTAAAGATATTAAAAATAGCTCACAAGTATTGGTCACTTTATTCAACGAAGAAACAGTCACAAAAGCACTGGAAGTCGCTACCATATTAAGAATCAATGGAATTAAAACTGAGGTTTATCCAGAAATTGAAAAACTTGGAAAGCAATTTAAACTTGCAAATCAAAAAAATATTCCTTACGTTGCTGTAATCGGTGAAAGTGAAATAGAACAAAATAAAATCCAACTCAAAAATATGGAAACTGGAGAGCAGGAATTGCTAAACATTGACGAAGCTGTAAAAAAACTCAGCAACTAAATTGTCTTAAACAGCGATAGATCTTCTAAAATTTTTCTATACATCTTCACGACTTCTGCGTCAGAGTTATCGCGAATAAAATAGCTAAAACCAGGTTGAGTGTTAATTTCTATTAGAAATAATTCTCCATTTTTATCTCTAATAATATCTAGTCCCCCATACTTCAAACTAAATTTAGAGAAAATTGGTTTAATAAATTCTTGAACTTCATTCCATAAATCTTGGTCTGAGACCAAAACAGCCTTTGAATTTTCCCAGTGTAAAGGACTCAAGTTACCAACAAAGCTCCCATTAATATTATCTTTTTGATACATAAACATAATTTTTTGATCATAAACCAAAACTCTATATTCTTTTTGAGAATAAATGTAATCTTGAGAAACTAGAACGTGATCATAATTTTTGGAGTTTTTATTAAAAATATTTTCTACCGCTGAGGCAACCTGCTCATAATTATTGCACTTAAAAATATTTATACCCCTTGAGAGACTATTGGCCTTAACCAATATAGGAAACCCGTGATTTTCTTGAATCTTATCGATAATTTCCTTATTCGAATCAAAGTTTCCATAATCTTCGTAAATATCCTCTGCACCAGGGTCAATAAAACTAAAGGTTGAGGGCTGATTAACTTCATCTCTAAGTAAAAGATAGGTATAGAACTTATCTCCGCAAATTTTCCTAACAGCCTCATCGTTTAAACCAGAATTATTGGCAATAAATAAGTGTGATTCTCTGCCTTCACCCCTATCTTCAAAGTTTACTCTCAGAATAACATTAGCTTCATCAATAAACTCAGAATTAAAACCAAATTCATCACAAACTTTTTTTACTATTGTAGTGGTCTTATTTAACATGGTACTCATAACATCATTATCTGATTTGTGATAACCTTATTCTATGGCAAAAAGGAGTAAAAAGAAACAAACTCGTTTACAATCATATCTTTTTCTTGGATTGAATACTGTTGTCTGGGCTGCAGCACTAATTATCGTCAAACCTGCATTATCTATAACCACTCCGTTCAGATATCTATTTTATAGATTTGCTCTTGCTGCTGTCCTATCTTTACCAATAATTCTTCATTACTGGCCAAAAATTAAAAATAAGAAAAAAACTATTACACGTATATCACTTCTAGAATTAATTGGAACAACTCTCTCACTTGGACTTCTATATTTCGGCTTAAGTAAAACTAGCGCAATAGAAGCCAGCTTCATCACAACTACTACTCCAATTTTCGTTGTACTTGCCGGAATTTTATATCTAAAAGAAAAAGAAGAGAAACATGAATTATTTGGTTTGACTCTCGCTTTTGTTGGAACCGCACTACTAACAGCCATACCAATAATCTTGAATGGAAACTCGTTCGATGGATTATCTTTAGACGGAAATCTACTAATTATTGGTCAAAATATTGCAGTTGCTGCTTACTTTGTTCTAGCAAAAAAACACTATAGAAAACTGCCAAAATTGTTTGTGGCAGCAATTAGCTTTTATGTCGGACTGATAACTTTTTTCTTTTTGAGTATGCTTGAATTAAACTTTTCTTTTGTAAATTTTGTTAACGCTATCACTATTGATTTTTCAAACACTTCAGTCTGGATTGCAACACTATACATGGCAACATTTGGCTCAATCATAGGACTCACTGCCTATATTAAAGGCCAAGATGGCATTGAAGCATCAGAGGCAAGCCTCTTTACTTATCTACAACCTTTGATCTATGTACCACTTGGCATAGTTTTATTAAAAGAGCATGTGCATCCTCTGCAAATTGCATCACTAGTAATTATCTTCATCGGAGTCTACATAGCAGAAGTGAGGTTTAAAAAGAGAAAAAAGCGCTAAAAAAACTTCTTTCTCATCTATTTAACTGTCACACTCTTTGCAAGATTTCTTGGTTTATCAACATCGTAGCCTTTCTCTTTTGCCATATAACAAGTCATTAGTTGCGAAGGGATGATGCTAGAAAGAAAAACATAATCACTAGTATCTGGCAACTGAATCCAATCGCTATATAGCTCGTTATCTTTAGAAGCTACAACAATGGTTCTGCCTCCCCTAGCCCTGACCTCAGCAATTGCGCTTATCATATTGGCTTTATTTTCATCTTCTGCAACTAAACATAGCACTGGTGTGCTTTTTGTAATCAAAGCAATCACTCCATGTTTTAGTTCTCCACCTGAAAATCCTTCTGCGTGAATGTATGAAATTTCTTTTAATTTTAAGGCACTTTCCAAGCCCGCATAGTAAAGATCTCCCCTACCCAACACAAATATATGGTCCTGTTTAACCAAACTTTTTGCAATTTTTTTTATTTTATTCTGAATGTCTTTGTTTGAGAACCATTCCTTTAATTTATACTCATATTCATTAATTTTAATCTCTAGATCATTAAATTTTGATCCGGATATAAAATCAGAAATTGTTATTCCCCACAACGAATGTCCTAAAAAAGCTTTAGTACTAGCGACAGCAAGTTCGGGACCAACCCTGAGCATAAATGAAAGATCGGATAATTGTGTCAATGTGCTTCCTGGCATATTAACAACGCTGATAATCTTAACTCCTTTCTTCTTCATCAGCTCAACAACTTCATTTGTATCAGCTGTCTCTCCGCTTTGACTAAAAACAATACAGACGCTTTTTTGAGAGCCTTTGCTCTTAGAGCCAATATTAAGCAATTCCAGATGTGAATCTGCCTCATAAGCTTCAATGGCTGTGGCAGAAATACCAGTTTTCCTAAGCAAATAAGCAGTGTTTCCAGTAGCAAAACTTGCTGAACCACACCCAAGAGTGAATACTTGACTTGCATCTTTTATCATTTCAGCAGCAATGATAAATTTTTCTTTTGAATCACGAATAACATTTGGAAGCATACTTGCTTGTTCATGAATTTCTTTAAGCATAAAACTAGAAAAATTATTCTTGCTTATATCTTCCATAATATTTTCTAAATTAATCTCATGTTCAAGTAACTTAAATTTAGTTTTTATGTTTTTTCCAGTTTTAATATCAGTAACACTAAAACTCCCATCCAAAGAATTAAAAACTGCCATTTGTCCTGATTGAATGATCATATACTCGTCTACATCTGGACTCATAGATACAACATCTGATGAAAAACAGAAATCTCCGGTAGAATTTCTGCCAGCAACTAAAGGGGAACCATCTCTTATCGCTATGATTCGACCGTCGGTGGTAATTGCAGCAACAGTATTTCTTCCAGCCAGTTTCTTGAAAACAGTTGTAAATGATTGAGTTGAAAGGGTCTTTTCTCCTTTATCAGAACCTGACTCTATATTTGCCATTTCCTTTTCTAAAAGCCCAACAATAACTTCTGTATCTGTTTCTGAAACAAAATTATAACCATCTTTTAACAATTCTTCCTTGAGTTCTTGATAGTTCTCTACTACGCCGTTTTGAGCTAAAGCAAAGGTCTTGTTGGAAGAAAAATGTGGATGAGCATTAATTTTTGTTACTCCTCCATGAGTGGCCCAACGAGTATGACCTAAAGACAAATTAGATTTTAAATACTCAATATTCTTGAGTTTGCTTAACTTGCCAATCTCCTTTTTAATTTTTAATTCCTGATTACCTTTATTGCGATTTTTAACCTCGATAAGAGTTGCAACTCCCCAAGAATCGTAACCTCTGTACTCGATTCTTTTTAAACCTTCAAATACTTTTTTTTCAGCATTGGAGCTGAAGCTAGCGTAAATACCACACATAATAGTCCTTTTGGTGTACTAAAAAATAAAATTGAAAAAATATGATGTCATTACTTGCTTTATTCAAAATGTTTCCATTTTGTTTTGATAAATAATGTTAATTGGACTATCAATTGCCCAGAGGGTCTCCGTAGATACTCGATCTTGCGGTAATAATTCAGCAATTATGCATTAATAATTCTGTTGTTTATTACAAATCTTTTGCAAGCATCGGTTCGATCGCTTTTGCCAAGTTAAGCTAAGCATCCCCCTTCCTCGTATCCCTTTTGTAAAAAAATTGTGTGCTTTAACTCACCAAATCATTCATCTTTTACAAATTAGGGCCACACGCTCAGGTTGTTGTTTTTATATAATTCCTTTCTATTATTTTCTGATACCTTAATCTTACATTTTTAATAGACAAAAAACAAGTTTTCCCCTTAAACTAAAAAATATTTATGATACAATATCTCTCTTATGAAAAAAGGCATTCATCCAAACTGGACACATCAAGCTCAAGTAACTTGCAGCTGCGGTGCTAAATTCCAAATTGGATCAACTCTAGATGAACTTAAAGTAGATATTTGCAGTAAATGTCATCCATTTTTTACTGGTGAAATGAAGTTTGTTGACAGACAAGGTCGTGTTGATAAATTTATGAAGAAAATGAAGGCAGCTGAAGTTATTAAAGCTAAAAGTTCTAAAAAGAAATCCTCAGAAAAAGACTCCGACGAAGATGCAAAATCATACAAAGATGTTCTACTTCAACAACAAGCAGTCTTAAAGCAAGTTGCTAAAACAAGAACACAAGTTGCTCCAACTGCAGAAGCTAAAAAAGAAGCTTAACTACTTTCAAATTATATCCTTGTCGATTTCGTAAATTAAATTTAATATTTCAAACGCTCTCGTCGAAACAAATTCGAAATGTTCGCTTTTTTAAACATTAAATTTTATTTACAAGATTAATTACGACAAAAGATAAGACAATAATTAACTTCTCAGTTATAATAAACCCTACTCAACTTATGACAAATCCATACCAAACCCAAATTGACGAACTCGAAGAGAAGATTGCTGAATCTACTCTTATGTTGTCAGATCCTGAGATGAAAGATCTAGCTCAACTAGACATCGACAATTTGCAGTTACAAAAAAAGCAGTTGGTAGATGCTGCTGATCAATATGAACAAGGACAGGTTGCTCCAGATGCAGTTCCAGAAGAAAAAGTAAACTGTATTATTGAAATTCGCCCTGGAGCTGGTGGCGATGAAGCAAAGATTTGGGCAAATGATATCTTGAGAATGTATATTAGGTTTTGTGAAATCATCAATTTAAAGATTCTATACATTGATGATTTGGTAATAAAAATTATTGGCAAAACCAGATCTCTTCCAGAGATATATCCTGAAGGAAAAGACTACATTACAGCCTATCAGTTGTTCAAATATGATTCTGGCGTGCACCGTGTTCAAAGAGTTCCTGAAACTGAATCTCAGGGAAGAATCCACACCTCAACGTGCTCGGTAGCTGTTTTACCAGAAATACATCCAAAAGAAATTGAGATTAAAACTGAGGACATCGAATGGCAGTTTATTAGAGCCAGTGGAGCTGGCGGACAAAGTGTTAATAAAACCAGTAGTGCGGCTCGGTTATTTCATAAACCATCAGAGATTATGATTGTTTCTAAACAGGAAAAGAAGCAAGAGCAAAATAGAAAAATTGCCCTCGAATTACTTCGTTCTCAACTCTGGGAAATTGAAGAAGAAAAAAGACAAAAAGAAATCGGTGTTGCTCGATCTGCCATTGGTCGCGCTCAACGTGCTGAAAAAATTAGAACTTACAACTACCCACAAAATCGTATAACTGACCACAGATCAAAGCAATCATGGCACAATTTGCCACTTGTTCTTGGTGGGGATTTATCGAAATTGATGGCCGAACTTCATCCGGCAATGGACGAGGTTTATGAGGTTAAAGAAAAAAGTGATTTGTAAGCCGAGAGAATTTCTTTTTGTAGTTTGATAAATCCTTGTTCTTTGTTTTAATTACTCTGCTCCAAATTACCTTCTAGGACATGTTCTGCTGGTGCTGGATCATCATCATCTGGCTCTAAAGTTAGTACGTAGAACGTGTGATCTGTTAAATCTAAATCGCTTTCAAAAGTATTACTGTGTTTTTCTTCTACTTGAGTTGTTGCTCCGGTGCTAATAACACTTAAATCCAATCCTTGTCGAACAATCCAGCCTTCATAGAAAAAACCCGTTTTAAGCTCTGGTAAATCCTCAAATTCTGCTACCAATTTATACCCTTCATCCGTCATACTAGCAACTACACTGCCTGTAGCAGTTCCACCACTCACATCTACTAACTTTCCCATTGCTATGTTTGCAGGCTTAGCACTACTAACTGGCAATTTCTCAATTTTCTCTTGCTCTTCTTGCAAAACTTCGTTATCTGAAACAGGCAATGTTGTATTATTTGTTTCCGCGTTTTGTTTAACTTCTACTTTTTTATACAAATCAGATAAAACTAAACTTATAAAAACTAAGAATACTAAAATTGCGATGCTGATAACTAGAAATATTTTTTTCATAATCTAAATTTCCTCAATCGCTCTCAATAACTGCTCGTCCTCTGGAGTATCTGGATTTGACTCAACCTCAATGTCAGCTGGAATTCCTTCTTCATGAATCCATGAGCCACCTGGAAGCAACCATTTGGCCACTGTGACATGTAAACCACCGCCATTTGACAAATATCTACGATCTTGAACAGTGCCTTTTCCAAAACTATTCTCGCCGATTAGTTTTGCTCCCAATCTATCCCTAACAGCTCCTGCCACAATCTCTGAGGCAGATGCACTACCTCTATTGATCAAAACTTCCAACGGCATATTTTTTAGTCTAGCCTGTCCTCTTGCTGAATAGTTTTGCTGGATCAGCCTATCTTTTTGACTTACAACAGTTCCTTCTTCAATAAACTCACTTGCGATGTCTATCGCTCCATCGAAGAAACCACCGGGGTTGTTTCTCATATCAAGTATTACTCCATCAAGAGAACTTTGTTGAGATAAAATTTCTGTTACAATTGCGTCCCACTCAGCATCAGTTCTTTCTCCAAATCTAGAAAGATTAATATGAGCAACTCTTTTACCAGCGTGCTCTACAAACTCCATCGTTACTGACTCGACAATAATCTCACCTCTATAAATTGTAATATCAAATGGTTGATCTACACCTTTTCTCATTAAAGTTAAGGTAACAGGAGCATCTTTTGGACCTCTGATATTATCAACCGCTTTATTTAATGACCATTTTGAACTGTCTTCATCTAGGTTTTTTGCTTCATCTTTTACCCTAATTATGTAGTCTCCTGCTTCAACTCCTGCTTCAGCTGCTGGACTACCATCTAAAGGAGCTACTGCTGCTAAAAACCCATCAATATATCCAAGTTCTATTCCAACACCAAAGAATGATCCTGCCAAATCTTGTCCACTTCTTTCATTATCTTTTGGAGGCAAATATACTGTATATGGATCATCTAGAGATGAAGTCATTCCGCCAATTGCACCGTCTACCATTTTATTAGCATCGATTTTTTCATGATCTATGTAATCTTTTTCGAGAATAGACCAAACTTCCCAAAAAGTACTAAAGTTAACATCTTCTTTTCCATCAGGAATTGCTGCTGCCATAATCTTTGCCAATTGGGTGCTCTCATTAGCTCCTTCTACTACATTGGCATTTATCCTGGAATATCTAGCTAGGTACTGAAATTTATACTCTGCAAAAGCACCAATAAATAAAATCAATAAAATCGCAAATATCTTGCCAAAATAACTTATCTTCAATTTTTTAATCATAGAGTGTCTATTCTACTAACTCTTGGCATATATTAAAACCACCACAAAGTATCGCTGGATCATATATACAGAATCTAAGCTGGTTTTCACACAAAATACAAAAAAGGCAACGATTGATCGCTGCCTTTTTCTAATTTCTTACAAAATTCTTTAAAGAACTTGAGTAAATGGCAACATTGCCAAATGTCTTGCTCTCTTGACTGCATTAGCAAGTCTTCTTTGTTGCTTTTGAGTCAAACCACTTTCTTCTCTAGACATTATTGATCCTTGTTCATTAACGAACTTAGATAATACATCTACTTTTTTGTATGAAAATGTTACATTTTCATTTACTTTCATTGCACGCTTAAAGCGTTTTATCTTTTTTCTTTTCATCATAATTGCTTCTCTCTTAGTTAAAAACTAAAATGGAACATCATCTGATACGTCTTCGGCACTAAGCTCTTCATCTTGACCAGCTACGACTTCATCGTCTTGAGCAAGTTTCTTGCTTGATGCTTTTTTAGCCTTTGGAGCACTTTCTTCTTCAGAATCACTTCCTGAATAAGATCCTGTTGCTCCTGATGCTGAACGTAAAAGAATCATGTTATCTATTACTATTTCGGTAGTTTTTCTCTCGGTTCCGTCTTCACCCTTCCAGTCTCTAGTTTGCAATCTACCTTCTACATAGATTTTGTCGCCCTTGTGAAGTAGTTGGCCACAAATATCTGCAAGTTTTGACCATGCAACTATGTTGTGAAACTCAACCCTCTCTTGCTTGTCGCCACCATCACTTGGTGACCAAGATCTATTGGTAGCAATTCCAAAAGAGCAAACTGCTGTGTTACTTGGTGTATAACGTAAATTAGGATCTCTAGTTAAGTTACCTATTAACATAACCTTATTTAATGATCTAACCGACATACTTTCCTTTCTTTCTCCCATCCAAAACTGGTGGGACTGATATTAAACATATATTATATTTACAATTCTTACATAAACTGTAAATTGCACAAGCGTTACTCAACCCTCAAATCCTCGACACTTGAAGTTTCTTTTTCTGCCAACACTATTAAGTGTCGAATTACTTCTTGCATCAAGTATAAACCCTTCTCAAACTTACCGATTTTTGATGCATCAGCTTCAACAACCATGTGGGTATAAAAACCATCATAGTTTTTCTTGCTTTTGAACTTAATTGGATAAGCTAAGTTTTTCTTGCCCCAATCTTCTTGGGAAAGAATCTTAATACTGTGTTTTTTTAGAAGCTTTGTAACTGCTTCGTTTATTGTTGAGACTTCACTAGATGAAAGTGAACCTGGCACTAGATAAGTCAATTCGTATTGACGTGTTCTAGCTGCTGCCAAAATTTCCATCATGTTTCGCTCCTTTCTGCTTTGTCCTAAAGGTGCTCTTGGTATTTGTAAAAGTAAACTCTTACAAATGGACAAAACTTAAATTTTTTACTAGAGGTATTATAACACAAATATTTCCCGTAGATTTAAAGTTTTCAATAAAGTAAAAATATTCCACAAATGATTATCAGTTCGCAAACAAATTCCTAATATACTATGGGGTCTAATTTATCATTATTTAGCCAATAATTAACAACTTAAATTTAAGACCTATAATATTGACAAATATAGCAAAATATGTCATAATAATGGCCGGATTAATAATCTAAATACAACTCACAAGCTATTGCAGCATATCGAGTTGAATTGGATATATTGATCCAGCACTTTAACATCAGTAAAAAATGGTTATTAAAAGAATCAACCGGTTAGAAAGTAAGTGAAAATTGCTTTTTTTCTAACCGGTTGATATCAATAGCCGTATTTTTCAAAAAAACAATCTATTAAAAAGGAGAAATAATATAAGTCAACTGTCTTCAAGTAAGTCCAAGAAATTGATGGTTAGAATAATTACCCTAACCGGACATTGTTAATCAAAGTTCAATACAAAAAAAGGTGAAAATAATGAATAACAAAAGTAAAAGCAATCGCATCTGGTATGCACTCACTGTGCTGATTCTGGCTTCCTTTGCATGTCAATGGCTTCCAGTTTCTATTCCTTCTCGTTCAGATATGCCAATTCGTGGTGATCTGGTTGCTAGTTATACAATCACTCAACCCGCTGGCTCTGAACGTGTGGAAAATGTCATGACGCTTCGGGGAACTGGTGACACAGGTATTCCCCCTTTCGCTCTCTTGACAACTGAGTTTTTCGCGCAGCCAGGATTGAAAAGCCAGAATATTTCGCTCGGAAGCGAACAAATTCTTGGCATGACAAAACCTGAGCGGGGAATAGGTTGGACAAGGTTTGCTGAATTTGAACCTGCTACACAGTGTACGCACGATGCGTTCGGTGCAGCTCAATGTGGGACGAAAGTCCGCATTAAATTCATGCAAAATGCCATCCAACACATTGAGGGAACTCAGTGGGATTATGATGCATTACTGTACTACACTTTTCCAGCAACATGGATCAGTGGAAATAACTATCAATACGATCCATCAGAGGGTGTGCTTATTTCAGCCACCATCAACCAGGTAACCCAATTTCGGTTGGGTTGGGGACCATCTTGGTTCCATAACTGGGGTCACTCTGTGGTTGTTGTTGGTGGTGAGCCTGCCAAGTTAGAATATGGCTTTTGGCGCAACACAGAACAAACAGAAGGCAGCTACAATGATATTCATGATGCTGTATTAATGCTTTCTGATGCAGTAAAAGATTTGGGCACATCATCGGATCCATGGCTTGAATTTGCCACCGGTGGTCGATTTAACGATAGCACTGTGATTTACAGCGCTGGCGATGCTGATCAGTATGCAAATGCAGATCGCATTTTGTTAAACCGACAACGTCAGTATGCGATGTTCTACCGCCCTGATGCTTTTACAGCTTGGGACTGGGTGACTGTCGTTCCCTCGTACAACTTCGAGTTCAATGACTTCGATCAGATTTGGAGCGAAAACATTCTCGATGGAATACTTAATAAGGACGGCACTGTCAAATCTGGTCAGGCTAACAACGCTGATATCCGCGAACTGGAAAAAATTGGTTGCCAAAACTGTCCAAACGCAAGTCTAGAACAGGTTTCATTCTACGATAGTGAAGGCGAACTGCTTTACAGCATCACTTTCCGCGCCTACATTGGCGCAGATCAAACTCTGGTTATTTTTGGACCTGAAATGCCATCGAACTGGAGTTTTGCTGGTGCGCCTACCCCTCCGAGCTTGTCTCGACCCATTGATTACAACATCGATGACAATGGAAATAAGACCGAGAAACCGGCAGACCAACAGACATTTTCGGACGATGCTTCATGGAAAAAATATGTAAGTGAAGCCACAATCTGGGAATGGTTGAGAATTGAAAATCCTCTCAACGCCGATCTTTTCCTTCAATTTCAAGTAACTGACAGTACTGAATGGGCGCCAATCCCTTGTTCGGACGGTGGCACTTGTGGCTACCGCCCTGTTCGATGGAACCTCGAAGCTAATTACTACTTCGATGGCGATACCGAAACTCCTTGGCTCATCTCGCAACTCCTTGGAGAAGTGGGAATGAGAACATTGGGTTTCAGCTACGTCAGTGGTCGTTATGAAGGAAGTGGAATCGAGTTTGCGCTTGATCAACCCACCTTCTACCAGTGGCATGCTGAAGGTTTCCCAAACGAAGAAGTAGTATTTATGTTCGATGCGCGCGCTCTGACAACTCCTGAAATGTTGAAGCTTGGGTGGGAAGCGTTGCAAGGACAGCCATAGAAACGGTTGTTTGAAAATTTGAAAAACTGATGTTTAGTTTTGATGCGCCAGGCTTTGTCTGGCGCATTTTTTTTGTACGAAAAGATCACGTCCCAATCATAAACTCCACCACATCATCTTCCCTCATCTCGTAATCCTTACCTTCCATTCTCTGTTTTCCCTTTTCCTTAGTCCCCTTCCAACCACCATAATCAAGAAAATCTTGATAAGAGACGACTTTTGCTTTAATAAATTTCTTTTCAAAATCGGTATGAATCACGCCTGCAGCCTGAGGAGCTAACATTCCTTTTTTAATAGTCCAGGCTCTTACTTCAATCTCACCGGCGGTCAAATAGGTTTGTAAACCCAATCTATCGTAAGCCGTTTGAATTAATCTTTCTAACCCACTTTTCTCCAACCCTAATTCTTCTAAAAATAAGGCTGCATCTTCATCAGCTAAAGATGCTATTTCACTTTCAATTTTGGCACTAATAATCACAATTTGTTCTTGGCTAACCTCAAGTAAGTCGGCATAATTTTTTATTTGTGATCCTTGCTCACTGACAACATTTTCATCCACATTAATGATATAGACTATCTGTTTAGCGGTAAGCAATCCCATCTCTCTACCAACTTTTTTTTCTGCTTCAGACTGAAGAACTGTAGCAACCATCTGGCCATCCGCCGCAGCCGCAAGCATTTTTACAGTAACATCCCATTTAAACAACAAATCCTTGTCTTTAGTTGCTTTTGGCATTTTCTGTTTTTCCAAAGTAGCCATATCAGCCAACAAGAGCTCCATCTCAATTATTTCTCTATCAGATTTAGGGTCAGTACTTCCCTCGCGCAAAATTGCAGTATCACTAAAGCCTCTAATAACCTGACAAATTAAATCTGTTTCTCTAATATTTGCTAAAAATTTATTACCAAGTCCTTCGCCTTTGCTCGCACCCTCAACCAACCCAGCGATATCAACAAATTCAACCACCGCAGGCTTAATTGCTTTTGCAGAAACCATCTTTCCAAGCACATCTAGACGTGCATCAGGTACAGGAACAATTCCAGTATTAGGATCAATGGTAGCAAAAGGATAATTAGCAGCCAACGCAGCTTGACGCTTTAGAAGCGCATTAAACAACGTAGACTTGCCCACATTTGGTAATCCAACTATTCCTACAGATAAAGACATATGAAGTGTATTGTATCAGAACACCTTGAGGATTTACTCTTTAGAACTCGTTGATTTTCCATGATCCGCAGTAGGTTAATTTGAGACCTCTGGCTCTGAAATTGCAGGAGCCGGTGGAGTTTTGACAATCTCAGGTTTGACAGATGCAACCGGAGTTGGTGAAACTACAGGCTCAGATGGAACTTCAGGTACTGGCATAGTTTTTGGTGCTGAAAAATCCACAGGTACTGGTGGAGTTGCAGGAGCCGGTGGAGTTGTTGGTTTCTCTGGAACGACAGGCATTTCTGCAGTTGATGGAGTTGGCACTACAGGAGTTATTGGCTTTGCTGGTTCTATGGGAACTGCAGCAGGTTCTAATGGAATTGCAGGAGCCGGTGGAGTTGGTACTGCAGATTCTGTTGAAACTACTGTCTCTGAAGACTCTGAAGAATCCTCTTCCATTGGCCCTGACTCCATTGCCCCATGCATTGGATTGCCACAATCACAAGCCATTAATGGTTGATCATGCATCGTGCAGCCCTCAGTTGTACAAGTAGCTCCTTCGACCTTTGAAGCTCCACCGCAAGCGGAGCAGGAATAATGAACTTTTGGTTCTGTATTATCCATACTAATTCTCCTTATAATTATAGTTACTACACCCATAGTAACAAAATAAATCGGGAAAACCTAGATTTAAACCTCTGTCTGAAGCTTCCAAAACTTGTTGTATAGCCCATTTATTTCTAGTAGCTGTTCATGGTTGCCAATTTCAGCAATTTCTCCCCCATCCATAACCACAATCTTGTCAGCCCTGGTAATTGAAGATAATCTATGAGCAATAATTATAGTAGTCTTATTCTTTGAAGCCTTCCAAAAAGCATCCTGAATTAATTTCTCTGATTCACTATCTAGTTGGCTAGTGGCCTCATCAAAGATAATAATATCTGGAGTAGATAGAATCATTCTTGCAATTGCCAATCTTTGTTTTTGACCACCGGATAACTTCACGCCACGTTCGCCAACTTTTGTTTCATAACCTTTTGGCAAATCACTAATAAACTGATGCAAATTGGCCATCTTGGCAGCAGAAATCACTTCTTCTAAGCTAGTGGTTCCCGCCCCATAACCAATGTTGTAAGCAATTGAATCATTAAAAAGAACTGGTTCTTGAGGTACTACACCCATAAATGAGCGCAAGTTTGTCTTAGTTAAATCAGCAATATCAACTCCATCGATAGTGACTTTTCCCGAATCGGGATCAAAGAATCGCATCAATAACTTGGTAATAGTAGTTTTTCCGGCTCCAGAATGTCCAACAAAGGCAACAGATTCACCTTCATGTATTTTTAGACTAACATTCTTGAGAGCATCTTGAGTCCCTTCAGGATATGAAAAACTTACATCATCAAAAACAATCTCACCTCTGGCAAATTCTTTCTCAACTGGATGTTCCTTGTCCTTAACTAAGGTTTCAAAATTGAAAACATCAAAATATTTTTCTAGATCTACGTTGTACTTTGCAATATTCCTGAATTCATATATTAACTCAAAGAATCTTGGGTAAAATGAACTAACAAAACCTAGAATCATTACATATTCTGCAGCTGAAAGATCAAAACCCACCACTTGTTTGAGACCTGCGAATAAAACCAGAAACAAACTCAGTTCTCCCATCGTTCCAACAACAATATCTATCTTTCTAAAAGAATTGGCGTATCCCCATAATTCCTTCATCCAGGGTATAAACTTTATTCTAAGTTTCTGATATTCTTCGCCCTCTTTTGCAAACAATTTCACTGTCTCAAAATTTATCATGTTGTCTACAATAACACTGGAAATATTATCTTCTTCATCATTAAATCTTTTTCTAGCAAGAATATTTACCTTAATTAAAAAATATGCAAAAACTATATTTAAAAACATAGTAGCTAACATAACTAGAGCAATTTCAAGCTTTATATGAGAAAAGACCCACATAATAACGATAAAATTGATGGTTATCCTAACCAACTTAATATTTACCGCATGATGCAAATCAAAAAAGGCCATATCCCCTCTTTTCATAGAGGAAATCATTGAACCAGTGCTCCTGGTCATACTAAAAGCAAAGTCTAAATCTTGGATTTTTTTGAAAACTGCCATCCTTGCATCACGAGCTGCAGGGAGCAATACCATATCTCCAAAGATATAAGTCAAAATATCTAGTATTAGTTGAATGATGCGAACTCCAGAGTATGCCAATAGAATTTGAAATAAGCTCTGAAAATTCCCGTCAGGAAGCTTGTCAATAAAAAGTTTATAAAAATATGGACGAATACTTTCGGCAACACTTAACCCCACTAAAAAAATAATGAACAAAACAAATTGCCATTTGTACTTGAATAAAAACTTGTAGTATTGTTTATATACTTTTAGCATTTACAATTTTCACAGCCAAGCTATTCGCTTGACCCCACCTATCTAGTGTACCAAAAAATCAGCACACAAATACTTTGTACTTTTACCCTTCCCTAGGATTTAATTTGAATTATTTGAACCAATTCTCAAAACAGAAAAGTCGACACTCGAGGCGAAAATCTACTTAAGAGTTTTTATTATATCATGTTTTAGCCTGGTAACTAGGGGAAGACTAGATTTTTTCTATTCTCTGTCCCTCAGAAGAGTCAAAAACCTTGTAACCTTTTTCTGTAAGGAGTTCTCGCAATTGGTCAGATCTTTGCCAATCATTATTTTTTCTGGCAGCTTCACGCTCCTCCAAAATTTGTGTAATTTCTTCTGGAAGTTCCGCTAAGGTGTCTGAAGAATCATCGCCACCATTTTTTTTCATTGATTGTATTTCATCTAAAACCTGTTCTGCTCTGCTCAAATCTAACTGAAAAATTTGGTCAAAAGAAAGTAATAAAGATAATTTTTCTGAATCACTGATCTCACTAGTTTTTGTTACTTCCCAAAGCATTGCTAAAGCTTGTGCTGTATTCAAGTTTTCTGCCAATGCATTAAAGAATTTTTCTTTGAAATTTTTTGAGACTTCAGATTCTTCACTTGCATCGCTAACCAAATCTCCACCGCCTCCTTCAGCTTTTTTCTCCCCCAATTCAATCACCAACTTCAACAACTTCTCATAACTTTTCTGCGAGCCAGCTAAATTTTCCCAGGTAAAATTCATCTCAGATTGATAGTGCGCTGTCAAAAACAATAGTCTCAATGCGCGTGGACTAGATCCATGCTCAATAACATCATCAATAGTATAGAAATTACCCAATGATTTACTCATTTTCTGGCCATTCACCTTCAAAAAGTTATGATGAACCCAATACTTCACAAATGGCGATTTTCCAGTCGCTGCTTCAGACTGAGCTATCTCATTTGTATGATGAACAGGGATGTGGTCAATGCCACCAGTATGAACATCAAACTGCTCACCTAAGTACTTCATCCCAATAGCTGAACACTCAATATGCCATCCAGGAAAGCTGCGCTTGGACCAGGGACTCTCCCAAACCATTGCCCTATTCTCTCCTTCACGCTCAAACTTCCATAATGCAAAATCAGCTGAGTTCCTTTTGCCAACTACTCTATCAACACGAGCACCTTCTTGCTGATTATCAAGAATTAAACCTGCCATTTTGCCATAATCAGGAAATTTACTTGTATCAAAGTAAACACCATCTCCATCAATCACGTAAGCAAAACCCTTTTTTTCTAATTCGATAACAAGATCCAACTGTTCTTTAATATGGTCTGTGACCACAGCTGTAACATCAGGTTTTAAATTACCCATTAAATTCATAGAGTAATGAAAATGATCGGTAAATTTTTTGGCAATATCCCAAACACTCTGTCCATATTTTTTTGCACCTTTTTCTAGCTTATCTTCACCAGTGTCTGCATCAGAAGCAAGATGACCAACGTCGGTAATGTTCTGTACGAATTTAACATCATAGAGTTGTTTTAAGGTTCTAATAAGAACATCATCCATCACATATTTTCTAAGATGTCCTATATGAGAATAATCATAAACTGTGGGACCGCACGCATAGAGTCCAACTTTTCCATCATTTATCGGAATAAATTCTTCAATCTTTTTAGTAGGCGTATTGTATAGTTTCATAAAATTTCATATTTAGGAGAGTGTCAGCAAGTAATCCCAACTACTCCCCTTGTGTTGTTCCAATCGTAGTTCTATCTTGTTTCATCTTCTGCATTATCTGACTCTTCTTGCTCTTTCCTCCAGGACCCTGAGCACCTTTTTGTGGGCTAGATGGCATCACAACGGATTGCTCTTTCTCTCGAACTTCTATTTCTTTCTTACGATTTTCTTCTTCTTCCAGCTCCTTCTTTTTCTGTATTTTTTCTTGATACATTTGCTTGGCAACTGCTTGTTGTTCCTGATCTAGCTGCTGATATCTACCATGAAATTCTTTTGCCTGAACCTGTTCTTCAGGACTCATGTTTTCTGGATCAATCCCTAGCCAAGTATTAATAGAGAAAAACTTTTTGACTTCTGTCCAAACATCATCGACACCACGCTTTACCTCTTCTGAGACTTCGCCGACTTCTCTTGGTTCAACTTGTGGTTGATTTGTCTCAGCTTGCGATTGATGTTGCGGAACATTACTAGAACCAGGATTGTTACTACTTGTACTTCCAGAACCGCTCGAACCAGAACCCAATCCAGAAGATCCAGATTTTGCATTACTTCCTGCCATTGCCTGCATCATTCTATTATCTTCTGAAGCTTCTCCAAAATCACCGTCGCCAAAACCACCACTCATACCTCCAAAACCACCCATTCTTGAACCTTTATTAGGACCTGGACCTGACATTTTTAAACCTTTGTATGATCTAATTGATCAATTTCATAACCATCTGAGGCTGTAACTTTATTTTCTATCTCAATTTTCTTGTCACTATCTTGCTGAACCCTAGCCTTATACTCCTGACTATCTTTAATACTAGTAATAGCTTCTCTCTGTTCTACAACTTTTTGCTCATCAACAATCTTTCGTTCTTTTTCTTTTTGCTCATACTCCTGACGTCTCTGCTCAAGTTCTTGAGCCAATTCTTGCTCAGTTTTTTCATCTGGTTTTGCTTCTATCTCTTCATCGATCAAACCAGCCGCATTACTTCCACTACCAGCGCCACTCTTACTAGCACTCTTACCAGCATCAGATTGTTTTAATAGCTCTTCTAATACATCTAAAGGATTCTTGTTATCATCTGCCATATATAAACTCCATTGTAAGTTACGCAATCATACGATACAAGATATTGTACCTTCAAATCAAGTGTCAACCGAGAAGCATTCTACATTCTATAAAAAATTCTTTTGCGACCTTTTTGTCATTTTTCTTTTCTCGCTAACCTTTCTAAGCTTTCTTACCGCGCTAGATGTAGCTTCAACAATTGCTGCATACATATCCGCAGATTTGCTTTTTACAATAATATTTTTCCCAGGTGTAGAAACAAAATATGTGACAATATTTGAGCTTTCATCCATTTTTTTCTTACGAATTTTCTCAAGGTGAATCTTAATATCCAAAACACTCTTGCCCAGCTTGCTAACCTTAAGAGCTTGCATCTCAGCAAACTTTCTAATTGCTTGAGTAACCTTCATTTTCTTAGACTCAACTATTACTGTCATATAAATCCTTCTGCCTATAAAGGCTTCATTTATACTTTGAAATTTCAAACAAATCCATGTTCCCAACCATTCCTGAGATTTTGCTGATTTTTGATACCTCCTTTTTTATATACAAAAAAACCGCCCGATTCTTTTTTCAAGAACTCAAGCGGTCGATCTTATTATTTAAATTAACCATCTAAGAAAATATTAACACTAAAGTGAGATTAAATTAAGGTGAAAAATGTCTTTTAAAGATTAAATCTTTCTTCTACCTTCCAAAGCTCTTGATAGAGTCACGCCGTCAGCGTACTCGATATCAGCTCCAATTGGCAAACCATGACCAATACGAGTAATGATGATTTTGTCGGAGTCTACTTCTGAGTGCTGATTAAGATATTCAGTTATGTATAAAGCAGTGGCCTCACCTTCCATCGTTGGATTGGTTGCGATAATCAACTCTTCAACTTCAGTCAGTCTCTTTGACAAATCATGCAAAAATAACTGTTCAGGACCAATATTATTCAAAGGCGCAATGCTTCCATGCAAAACATGATATCTTCCTTTAAATGAGTTAGAGCGTTCCAGTGCTAAAACATCTAAGGGATTCTCGACCACGCAAAGCACATTGGTTTCTCTGGTAGCATCATCGCAAACTTCACAAGGATTTGTTTCACTAACATTATGACAAATGTCACAAAGCACAGTATTTTTTTTGAGTTCAAGAAGTTTTTTGGAAAAATCCTCTATCTCATGATCTGGATTATGAAGCAAATAAAAGACTAAGCGCTGGGCAGATTTTGGTCCCACACCAGGAAGTTTTTCAAACTTCTCTATTAGACTTTGTACAGCTCTGGGTAATTTCATATATTCCTCAATAATCAAACTTTATTTTTGTTAAACATGGTAAAACAATAAATGTTTGAATAAGCGAGTATCTAAGCTTGCTTAGCTAACTCGCGTTACAAACACTTATTGTTTTATTCCTAGTTTACCAGAAACAACTTTCCACATTTGTTCTTCAACTTGTTTAATGGTTTTCGAAGCATTAATTACGTGCCATCTTCCAGATTTATCTTCTTCCGCTAACTCGAGATATGCTTTTCTAACTTTGCTATGAAAATTTTTGGCTTCCATATCGAGTCTATTCATGCCTCCTTCATCTTCTCTTCTTTTTAGTCCCTGACTAACGGGAACATCTAAAAGCAAGGTTAAATCTGGAAAGGTTTTCTTTGTAGAAATATTATTAAGTTGATCGATCATTTTCTTTCCAAAGCCTCGAACCATACCTTGGTAAACTACAGAGCTATCTCTAGATCTATCCATAATAACCACCTTGCCGGCAGCAATAGCAGGTAATACTAGTTCTTCATAAATTTGAGCTCTAGCTGCCTGAAACAATAAAACTTCTGTTGTAAATCCAATGCCAACATTTTTAGCAGATAAAACAACTTCGCTAATCTGCTCGCTGATTACTGTGCCACCGGGTTCTCTAAAACTAACAACATCTTTTCCAGCTTCTATAAGTTTGTTGAGCAAACTAACAGCTTGTGTGGTCTTACCACCACCTTCACCGCCTTCAAGCGTAATTAGAAATCCTTTTCCTTTGTTCATTATAGTTTTTTTCTTTCAATCTTTAATTTAATAAATATATAACTATCAAGAGTGCATGCGCTTTTTAGTTATACGCTAGCAACTAGAATTTTGTCTACTGTATGTGGAACATCATAATCTAAATATAGCTGATCTCTAAGCATTGATAGTGCTTTTTCAGGACTCATGCCTGTCCCCCGAAAATACATAAAATTATAAATAAAAATCTCGTACGGACGATAGTGTTCTGGCCTTAATCCGGTATCTTCAATACTAGGATCAACAAACTCTCTTATAAAATCTCGTATGATTGCAGTTGCCTTTCGATAATGAGAAAAATATGCTATCTGTTCTTCTTTAATCATTGGTCTGCCAAATGCATTTTCAAACAACATATTTCTACCAAGTAACTCCTTTATATAATTTCCGTTATTTTTTGGGATAGTATATTCATCCAAAGTTAAGTTCGGATCTACCGGATGATCCATATGAATCAGATATGAAACCCAAAGAATCCATATGTGTTTCAAATCCTTCTCCATTGTCCTTTCTGAAATATTTCCAACCGCTTCGGTCATTTTATCTAATCCATTTGAACCACTAGATTGTCCATTGGCAGAAAATAACACATCCTGAAAATCAACGTCATTTCCTCGCAGATGCAGCAGACCAGTAAAAATAGCCATGAGAAAGCCAACATCAATAATTTCACCCTTCTCTGAAACAAATCTATATTCCGATGTACCTATACTTTGTATTTCTTCGTCTACTTCTTCAATCTCTCTGATAATCAAAGGAATTAACATATTAATATCACTATCTGACTCAGATAAAGCTGGTCTTTCTCTCTGCCAATATAGAACTGCAATAACAAACGAAGGAATATCAATTAAACTTTTTCGATAAGTTATGTCTCTCTCTTTATCTTTAGTAGACGTGTTTAATCTATTAGTTTGAGTGAGTGTTTGTGTAGTATCTTTACGCAACGTCATAGATAGTTTTTTATCTGAACTTCCATTTATAAATCAATGAGGAGCAAGACAATAGAAACAACTAAACCACAATATCTTGTGTGTATGCAATAGGCAAAAAACTAGATGATGTAGTTGATATTGACATATTAATCAAAATTAAAATTTTGAGTAACTTTGTAAAAATGAGGAAGTTGAGTTCTTTGATTTAGAGGAGTTAGATTTTCCCAGTTGAACCAAAACCACCGCGATCCGGGGCATCAAAATCATCTGCTAGCTCTATATTGACTGGCTTGCGATGCATGACAATTAGTTGAGCAACTCTTTCAGATTTCTCTATAATCACATCCGCGTCAGTGAAGTTAAAAACTGCTGCTAAATACTCGTCGTTGGGACCACGATAATCGTAATCACCAACACCAACACCATTGGCGAGCATCAACCCTCTCTTATGTAAAGAACTTCTGGCAGATATCATAGCCCAGTGATCTTCAGGAAGCTGTAGTGCAATGTTTAGAGGAATGTAGCCAATTCCTTTTGCAGGAATTTTGGTTTCAAGACGTGCATAAAGATCAACTGCCGCTGCTCCTTTAGATTTATATTCTGGCTTTGGTAAAGTTTTGTCAAACAACTTCATTCGTAAAGTTATTTTTTCTACTGGGAGAGTTACGTCATTCGTCATTTATTTGTGTCTTTCTATAGTGACTCTATCGAACAACTTTATAGTGCAAAACTTTAGTTTGTTCTGATAAATCTATTATTTCAATTAATTCTAATTCTTGATCTAAAGACTCATTGAACAATTTTAAACCTTTTCCAAAAATAATTGGCTCAACTGTGAGGTATAGCTCATCGACTAAATTTGCTTTCATAAATTGAGTATAAACACTGGTTCCACCAGTAATAGCCACTTCTTCTTGACCTAAAGATTCCAGCTCCTCTAAAACTTCCTTAATATCTCTGCTCTCTGCCCTAACCTGATCTGTTTCAAATTGGTCATATTTCTTAGACCTAGTTAGAACAATTATCTTTCTATCTGGAAGAGGTTTGTTTATCGTCTCAAATGTTCTAGAACCCATGATGATAGTGCCAACTCTTTTAGTGAACTGCACAAAAAATCTAGTATCTTCTCTGCTCGTCCATTTAAGAGAAGATTGCTCGGCACTTTGAGCTATAAATCCATCTGCAGTAATTGAGGCAATTAGTGAAATTTTCATATCTGTGACATATGGTAGCACAACAGATAAACATATAGTAGGATGCTAGAAGTTATGAAAAATGGTCACAAAATAATTAAAGACTACAAAAAAATTCCTTCTTTGATTAAAAAATATAAAAAAGAAGGCAAAAAAATTGTCCTGACTTCTGGTTCTTTCGACATGTTGCACATAGGTCATTGTCGCTATCTTTGTGATGCTAAGAAATTTGGAGACATCCTTTTTGTTGGAGTGGATGGTGATGAAAAAATAAGAAATAGAAAAGGTCCAGATCGTCCAGTTGTTCCAGAAGAAGAAAGACTAGAAATGCTTACCTATATTGAAGATATTGACCATGTAGTTCTAAAAAATATTAACCAACCAAAGTGGGAGTTAATAAAATTAATCAAACCCGATGTCCTAGTTGCGATCGATGAAACATATTCCCCAGATCAAATTGCTCAATTGGAAAAATTTTGTAGTGAAATAAAAATATTGGGAAGACGCGCCACCACATCTACTAGTGCAAAAATTAGATTAGTCCAGATTGGCGCTGAAAAAAGAATCACTAAAACAATATCTAAACGACTAATCTCTACTATGGAAAGAATGCTAGAAGAATTGAAAGATTAAAAAATGAAACCAAAGTTATTCCTCTATCTCCCAGTGATTCATGCAGGATACATCAAATTACTTGAGAGTCATCCAGAGAGCGAGGTTTTTCTTCTAGACGAATCTCTCATATCATTAATTGATGAGGAGTTTGATTACCTGAGAAAAGAGATCCGAGCTTTGACCCCAAACCAAGCCTTAACAACCTTAAAAGCTCTCTTCCCCGAACGAAGTATCAACTTGTTTTCAACCGATGACTTATTAAAAATAGGCCAGAGTCAGGAGAAACAAAAAATTATCCTTCCTAAAGAAGATATATTTATTTGGCTTTCAGAAAAATATTTATTAAATATTGAGGTAGAGTTTGATAATAGTTTCTTGAGGTGGAACAGAAATAATAGTACACAAAAACAAAAGATAGAAGCTTCTACAAAAATTTCTAAAGAAGAATTTTCCAAAAAAATGATGGCCTTGGCAAATAATCAGAAAGACTTAAGTTCAGATTGGTGGCGTCAAGTTGGCGCGGTGTTAGTAAAAAAAGCTCCAAATAATGTAGATAACATTAATGCAGGTGAAAAGATTAACTCTGATGGAAAAATCATCGCCATTGCTCACAATAAACATTTGCCTTCCCCATACACTCCTTACATTGACAGCGACCCACGCAATAGTTTTCATAAAGGAGAGAATATTGATGTTTCTACCGCAATCCACGCAGAAGCTGCCTTAATCTCTCAGGCAGCAAAAGATGGTGTTTCACTGGAAGGCACTGAGTTATATGTCACAACATTTCCTTGCCCAACTTGTGCTAAATTAGTTACTTGTAGTGGAATTTCTAAGCTTTACTTTACTGATGGCTATTCCATGCTAGATGGTGATAAAATTCTGAAAAATTCCGGGGTAGAAGTAATACGAATAACTGAATAATCAACTAAACAAACTTACTTAAATCTTTTCCCAATTTTAATTTTCACAGGCTCGTATTCTGGTGCATTTATGTCTGGCTGGATAAACTGAACATGAATATGATTAACAGTTCCTGCCGAATAATCAGTATCGCCAAACCTCATTGACCAACCACCTCCAGGGACATTATATTCTTTTTCAGCCCACTTTAAAAAATCTAACAGTTCTTTTCCTGATTCAGAATCAATGCCTGCTAAGTTAGTAGCGTGATCTTTATAAATTGCAATTAAATGAACCTTTGTGTTTTTGTATGGCCATCTATTTTTAATCACAAACCAATACTTTCCATCTTTCAAAGGTATTTGTGAGTTGTATAGCTTAAAATTCTCCTCACAAAAAGGACAGTGGCCTGCTTCAATAATATCTTGCATTACTTGCTTTTGCTCATCTTCACGAGCATTATCTAAATCTACAAACTGTTTTTTCATAATTTCTCTCCAAAATAAGCCTGCAGGCCAAACTAAATAGCAACTGGAATATCCCATATTCCCGGATGAGGTTCATAATCTGTTAACTCAAAATCCTCTACCCTAAAATCAAATAAATCTTTCTTGCCCTTACCCTTAATTTTAGTATTCATCTTCATAGTTGGCAATGTTTTATCTTCACGCTCCAACATAGTTTTAACATGTTCTATTTGATCAACAAACATATGGGCGTCAGAAAAACTATGAATATACTCGTATGCTTCGTATCCAGTAACATGGGCAATCATCATTGTAAGCGCTGCATACTGAGCCAAATTTGCTGGTAAACCAATTGGAGTGTCACTACTTCTTTGGAACATGTGAAGAGTTAGTTTGTTATCAATAATTCTGATGTGAATCCATCCGTGGCACGGACAAACCACTACTTTTTGTTGTTTTCCTTTTCCTCTAATAGTGTATTGAGGAATCCATGGAGTAATAAAATGAGTTCTCAAATGAGGTTGTTCTTTAATTTGCTCAATAATATTTTTAAATTGATTGTAAGTTGGACCTTCTGCAGTTGGAAAGTCATGAAAAGCTGCGCCGTAGCTTCCAGGACCCATATCTCCTGGCTCTAAACCGCGTTTTTTGCACTTTTTATCTGTCACCCAATACTTCCACCAACGACAACCATAACTTGCCAATTCTTCTTGGGTTCTAGCTCCATTTACAAAACCAATAATTTCCCCAATTGCTTGACCCCAAATCTTTTCACTAATTTTTCTTTCGGTAATAATTGGGAATCCATTAGAAAGCTTGAATCTAAGTGGCTGTGGAGCCATTAATGTAAGTGCGTCCACTCCTTGCTGAGACTTTGTTACTGTACCATTATCTAAAATTTCTTTTAGGAGTCTTTTATATTGAGAGTCTGGTGTTTTTTTCATTTATGACCTTTAGGTTACTTATTCCTTTTAGGTTTGTACTTAAAAAAGTCTAGCACAAAGTTGCTAAATATAAAGTTTGTTCTCTTTAATATACTCTTTTACATCTAAGGAAACTAATTTAGAGATGTCGCTTTTATCTTTAATCTTCTTCTTAATCTCAGTCGAAGAGACCTCAATTTCTTGCATTCCACTCAAAAAGGTCATGTTTTCCTTTAGTAGTTTTTGGTCAAAAGCATATCCTGCTCTTGGATAAACATAGAAATGAAAATTTAGTAGTTTAGGGTGTCCAGCCAAAAAATCATCAAAACGACCAAGATACTCAGAACCCATCACCCATGAAAAAGTATGCTCTGGGAATTTTTCTTGAAAATACACAAGGGTGTCATAAGTAAAACTAACATCTTTAAAATGTGCTACTTTTTGCTTTGACGATATTTCAATAACATTGTCGCTACTAGTATTGAATCCGGCCTCACTATTGACTCCAATCTCACTGTCGATCGTCATCTTCAACATCTCGACTCGTACATCGTAAGAAGCTAATTTTCTCTTATCGTATCGATCTGCCCAAGGATGTTTAAAAACTGGAACAAACCAAACCTCATCCACAATACTTTCTTTTATCAGAGAATCAGCTACAAACTTGTGTCCTAAATGAGGTGGATCAAACGCACCGCCAAAGATTGCAATATTCATATTTTTCTAACTATCAATTTATTTTTTCTTGCTGGATTTTTTCTTAACAACTTTTTTCTTTTTTGCACCAGTTTTTGAATTTTTTGCTTCTTTTGCGTCAGCAGATTTTTTATTTCTTTCGGCCCACTTTGCTTTTCTCTCTTCACGCGCAGCCTGGAGTACGGCCCATTCTTCTTTACTCATCATCTCGCCTTTTTCTGGTTTTTTCCAAGAAGCCCAGTTGCATTTTGGATAATCTCCACAACCAAAAAATGGCTTTCCCCATCTTGTATTTTTGATAGTAACACTACCCTTCTGACACAATGGACAAACAACTTCTTCTACAATCTCAACAATGTTTTCAGTAAATTTACACTCTGGAAAGCGATTGCAACTCTTGAACTTACCAAATCTGCCAGATCTGATAACAACTTCTCCACCATGTTCCGCACCACAGTCTGGACACTTATCTCCAGTTTTTTCTACTGGTATTTGAGTTCTTTCTGCTTTGTCCGTCACAGTTTCAATTTTCTTTTCCAAAGGAGTATAAAAATCACCCACTGTTTTTCTCCATTCTTTTTCACCTCTTGAAATTCTGTCTAAATTTTCTTCCATCTCGGCGGTAAAATCATAGTCCATCACAATTGGAAAGTGTTCTAATAAGAAATCGCTAACTGTCATACCAACAGCACTTGCAAAAAATTTCTTTTGAGTACGCTCGATATATCCCCTGTCAATAATAACGGAAATAATAGATGCATAAGTACTAGGTCTACCAATACCTCGCCTTTCAAGTTCTTTAATTAATGACGCATCATTAAACCTTGCGGGTGGCTGTGTAAATTTCTGAGCAGCAGTTTTATCTACAAAATTAAGATTTTGTCCTTCATCAATATCTGGTAATAAAGTATCTTCTCTGTTTGGAAAAAGCTTCATCCAACCATCAAACTTTAATATAGATCCAGAAGTTCTAAGCATTCCAGATTTAGGTCCAATACTTTTTGTATTTTTAAACTCAATTTTTACAGAAGTCTGACTGTAGGAAGCTTTTGCCATTTGACTAGAAACATATCTTCTCCAAATTAGATCATAAAGTTTAATGTGCTGAGGAGTAAATCTTGCACTTTTCTGTAAAATATCATTTCCTTGAATTCCAATCTCTGTAACACGAATAGCCTCATGAGCTTCTTGAGCATTCTTACTTTTTTTCGAAAAAGAATTTTGTGTTTTTGGCAAGTATTTGTCACCATATTCTTTGGCAATAAACTCACGAGCCATATCTACTGCAGTTTGAGATAAAACCACAGAATCAGTACGATGATATGTGATTAAACCTTCTTCATATAGTTGTTGGGCCAACCTCATGGTCTGCTTACCACTATAACCAAAACTCGTTGCTGCTTTCTGTTGCATTGTAGAAGTTGTAAATGGAGCCAAACTAACACGATTTCTCTCTTTTTTCTCGATACTACTGACTGAATACTCAGCTTCATCGAGTACTTCTAAAACCGGCTCAACAGTTCCCTCTTTCTTTGGCTCAAATTTCTTACCTTCAACAGAAATTACTCTTGAAACAAAAACATCTTTATCAAGATCTTCTTTTATCTTTGAGTCTTCAGTAAAAGCAGTAACTCCAGAAATTGCTTTTGCACTAAGCGCCACATCAAGCTCCCAATATTCCTCAGGCTTGAATGCATCAATCTCTCGTTCTTTTTCGACAATTAAACGCAAGGCGACTGACTGGACTCTACCAGCAGATAAACCTCTTCTAACTTTTTTCCATAAAACAGGAGATAGTTTATAACCAACTAAACGATCAACAACTCTACGAGCCTGTTGAGCATCTACCATATCCATACTTAGTTCAGTTGGGTTCTCCATTGCTTTCAAAACAGCACCCTTTGTAATTTCATGAAATGTTGCACGCAGAAACTTTGCTTTTGTTCTATTACTTCCTTTAGTATTCTCAAGAACATACTTAACATGCCAAGCGATAGCTTCTCCTTCTCGATCAGGGTCAGTTGCTAGATAAATTTTGTCTGCCTTTATCGCCGCAGCTCTTAACTTGGCCACGACCTTATTTTTACCTTCTGAAATTGCATAGGTTGGCTCAAAATTATTTTCAGTGTCAACCGAAAGACCAGATTTTGGCAAATCTCGAATATGACCAACAGAAGCCTCAACAACATAGTCTTTCCCAAGAAATTTACTTAGTTTTCTGGCTTTTGTAGGTGATTCAACGATAACTAAATTCATATTTTTCTTTCTATCCTGGCTTCCCATTCGGGCTATTATAAAGCAAGTTACTCTAAACTTACAGTTTTATACTAAGTGTGTTTCCTACAACATTAACAATATCATTAATTTCCAATAAAGTAATTTCTTTTGTTATCTCTCGCACATCTACCCTAGTTGTTTCCGCCAATAAATCAATGGTTTGAGGACCACTGCTCAATTCTTTGATGATTAATTTTTGAGTTTCTCCTAAATTATCTGGAATATTTTGATAGCTATTTGTTGAGCCACTGGATTCATGACAAACTCCCTTGAACTGTTTGATTACATCATTTCCAGATGTTATTAAGATCGCTCCTTGATTGATTAACCACTTCGTTCCTTCAGAAAATGGATTGTTAATCGGTCCGGGAACTGCAAAAACCTCCCTACCTTCATTGACCGCACACTCTGCCGTGATATGACTACCACTTTTCTTAGCTGCTTCGACCACCACAACTCCTTTACTCATGCCGGCAACTATTCGATTTCTTGAGGGAAAATTTCCTACCACTGGCCCAACATCTGGTAAATATTCAGTAATAAAACAACCGCCGTTATCAATAATCAGATTAAAATACTTCTCATGACTCTTTGGATACATATGATCAAAACCAAATCCCAACACTGCTACTGTAACTCCACCATTATCGATTGCTTCCAGATGTGCACACAAATCTACTCCATACATAAATCCTGAAATTATCGAAAATCCTTCAAGGACTAAATCTTCAACTATTTTCTTTGTTGCCAACCTGCCATAACTAGTAATACGCCTGGTACCAACAATCCCAATTGCCGTTTTTTGCAAACAATCAACATTCCCTTTTGCGAATAGAATTACTGGAAAATCATCGCACTGTTTTAACAAAGGAGGATACTCTTTCTCCCAAAATGCTATCACCCGAATATTCTTTTTTAAAATACTTTTATATAATGAGTAATTATTGTGTTCTTCATTAATATTTTTAATGCTCTCTATAGATTTATTTGATAAACGACATTTTTGCCAAATATCAAATTTATTTACCCAAAACTGCTCAAAATTGAGTTCGTGTTTTATTAGTAAATAAATGATTTTTTTAGCAGTTCTTCTGCCCACCCCATCAATAGAAAGTAACAATAAAACAAATTTTTTGTCTTTCAATGTAAAATATTTGTGAGAATCAAGAATCTTTTGCTCTACGTTCATTATAAATCAAAGCTTAACAAGCTATTCTTTAGTTAGGTGTAGAGGAGTCTTCGCCATCTTTGATCCAATCAAAAATTTCTTTTGCAACTGGACCGGCATCTTTAGATCCCTCTTTATAGGGATTAACTTCGTCGCTTTCAACAAGAACAACCACAATGATTTCCTCTGGGAAACCATGTTTTTCGACTTCATCGAGCCATAAATTTCTATCTATTACAGTTTTAATGTTAGTTTCCCTATCTTTTGTCTCAATTTCTTCTTCTATTTCAATTTCATTCAGCTTATCAACCTCAACTGCTTCTTCTACTTGCTTCTTCCTCTCTTCAATGGCATCTTTTACCAAATTTTTTGTTCCAATTATTGAGGCAAACCAAGCATGGGTTTTTCTGTAGCCCCTTTCATCTGACATACCAAACTCAGATGTACCAGTCTTACAAGCAACAGCTCCATTATTTAATTGGTCTCTAGCCTCCAAACCCTCTTCTAGAACCGTCGAATTATAATTAAAAAATGAAAAACCTGTACCATTGGCACTACAGGCACCCAACATTCCTTCTAAAACAAGGTTAATATTCTCTTCCATTACTCCAGCTTCTCGGCACCTACTTTTACCAAAAAAACCACCTACGTTACTCAATCCCATATTACCCTCATCAAATGAATCTTTAATCAGTGTTGCCTTACATAGATTTCCGTTATTTGCTACAGCCTGAACCATCTGAGCGATTTGTATTGGAGTAACTAAAATATCTCCCTGACCTATTCCCATATGATATGTATTTCCTAAAAACCACCTTTCACCTGTCGTTCTTTGCTTCCATTCTGGATCAGGAACGACTCCTTCTATTTCGGCTTGAAGCTGAATTTCACTTTTTTCTCCCAAAGCAAAGAGTAAAGCCATTTCTTTTAACTTTTCAGGACCAACCCACTCAGCAACTTTATAAAAAAAGATATCATTACTTCTAGCGATTGCTCTTAGTAGGCTTATTTCGCCCTCTTTTTGCCCATATTGAGTGAAGTACCAGTTGGCATATGAATAATCTCCAACCTTCAGCGTTCCCTCATCTAAAACTGAAGTGTTTTTATCTATCTTCTTACCTTCTAAACCGGCTAGAGCTGTAATTATTTTGAAAACAGAACCTGGTGGATATGCCCCACTTATAGCTCGATTAAAAAATAGTTTTTGGGGGTTAGAAAAAAAGTCTTGAATTTTAAGAGTACGAGATCTTTCCATTTCAATATCTGAAAACGACTCGCTAAGTACCGAACTATCAAAAGTAGGAGTACTTACTAAACTAAGAACTTCAGAATTTGAAGAATCGAGTATTATTACTACTCCCTTGTTATCTCCCATAGCCCTTAAGGAAACTTCTGAAAGATATGGGTCGATTGTGGTTGGAACATTCCTACCTGGAGCTCCGGCTTCTTCTGCAATCAAACGTTGCTTTTCTCCAAGAGCATTAATCTCATATAATTTTGAGCTTTTATTTCCCCTCAAGAAACTCTGAAATTCTTTTTCCAATCCAAACTTTCCAACTCGATCACTTATATGTAAACTACTATCATTGGATAATTCTTCCAAGCCAACCATGCCTACATATCCAAGGACATGAGATGTAGATTTTGGATAAAGATACATTCTTTCTAACTCTGTCCTGATTAAATCAGAATCCTGAGACATGACCTGAAGTGCTTCTTCGTATGTTATTCTTGTCTTGTCGCTGTATAACGACTCGCTAGAATCTAACTTGTAGTAAACGGGCTTGTTGTAGACCATCGGTTGGTCATATCTATCAAGAAAGATACCTCTTTCTTCTGGAGAATTAACCCGATAACTTTTGTTATTGTTAGCTAATCTTTCGTAGCTTATCCCATTTATTAACTGAATATCTACTAACCTGAATAAAAGTGTCGCGAAAATAAATACTATTAGGCCAAAGATAAGTTTATTCTTCATAAATTACTGACTCTCTATCTAAAAAAATTGCTTTTCTTCCCTGAAATTCTTCCAGTCAGTCCGTGCTTAGAAAATAATGTCTTCATTAGAATAAAAATCATTACTAATGAGCTAATAATAAGATAACCTACCACTCTACTCTCCCAAACAACTCGAGAATACATGGCCACTGCCGCCACTGAACCATATATGAAAAGCAATACCCTATTAACATCACTACTAATAATTGATCCTCCGTAACTTACCGCTAAAACCAGAAAAGTTAAAATTATTATTGAAAGTGAGAATGAAAGACCGTAAGTTACCGCCAAAAAAATTGATCCAAGTGCCAAATAAACATATTTATAATTACTTTTTTCATATACGAAGAACACTAATAATAGTGTGATGAATATCATCGGCAGGCCAATAACCTTTTCGAAAGAAGCAATTAATAATAGTATGAGCAATTTAATAATTACTAATACTAAGTTTTTAATTAAAATCATTATTTAATCTCCAGTAACACTGCATCATAAAAAGTAGTATTTTGGTCAACAATAGCGGTTTGAGTTGGAGCTGACGGATTATTATCAATTGTTCTCAAAATACCGATAAAAATATTTCTCTCGATTCCTTCTTGTCCAACCGCAACAACTCTTTCTCCATTTATCAAATTTATATTCCTAGGAACCTGCGTCAACAAAACATTCTTGCCATTACCGTCAATAATTCCTTCTACCCCCGACTCTGTCTTGGCTAAGATCTTGTTATTTCTGTGTCTAGATAATAGTGATACTTTTGATTGATAATTACCAATTTCCTCAATAGTTCCTACAAGCATCCCGTTGGAAAGAACCATGTTATTCACCTCTACACCATCATTAATACCCACTCCAACGGCTGGATAAGCAAGCGAAATAATTGGAGCGCTAATTATTGTTTTTTTTATCTTCAAATCTCTATTTTCAATTAATTTTCTGAGCTCTGTGTTCTCTTCGCGCAACTTGTCCAATTCCGACAACTCCGAGAGAGATTTAACATATCTTGATTCTAATTGACTCATATATCTAAATTTGCTAAAAGAAAAAATTGTGAAATCATAGGGAATTTTTATCTTTTGAACCAGCCTGTTATGGACTTTGTAAACTGGTACAAGCCATTTATTTCCCAATGTTTCTATAGAAGAAAACCAGCCAACATATTCAAAAACAAAAAATAGTAGAATTAAAAACGATAAAAAAGCAACTTCCTTTAACTTCATATTATTAGACCATTGATAACATCTCTCTTTGGATTTTCAGATATAAAAACATCGCACTTAAGTCTTTCTCGAATAACAGTATCTATGCCATTCAGCATACTACCACCACCGGTCATAAAGATTCCTCTATCTAGGATTGAAACAGCAGTCTCTGAAGGAAGCGTTGATATAAAGCTTTGGATACCATCCAATAATTCATCAAATAATTTATTGAATTCTACTCTGATATCATCGGAACTAAAGACAATTGTTTTACTAGCCTGACTAACTAAATCCTTACCATGTAAAGCAAATTTATTCTTGTCACTCCCCAATGTTCCAACCTGTTTTTTTGCTTCTTCAGCCAAGTGCCAACCTACAACACATTGATGTTGAGATCTTAAAATTTTTTGTAAGGCTTCTGTCAATTTAATTCCTCCCCACTTAAAGCTCTTAGAACTTACTAGTTCGTCTACAGAAAAAACTGCTATCTCTGTTTTTTGAGCACCTATATCAATTATGCATATATTGTTTAATTGAGACTTATCTCCGTTGCACATAGATAATCCAGCTGCATATGAACTATCAATCAATTTATATTTTGAAAATCCAACTTTTTTTAGCAAATCCTCTAGCAACCTCTTTTTTGCAGGAGAAAGGGAGCTCATTGCTGCAATTTTTCCATTCAGACCAAAGATTAATCTTCTGAATCTATCGTCAGGCATTACTCTATTCAATACTGTTAAAAGGAATAGCTCGAAGTATTTTGTATTTGATATTGACCCATGCTGGACTGGAAAACCAATATCTATAGATTTTGGAGTTTTTCCTAATAGCATTAAGGCTTTTTCTCCTACCGCAACGACTGAATCGCTATCTTTGTGATAAGCAATACACGTTGGTTCACAAAAAATTTCTTGGTTATTTGAATAGATCCTCGTATTTGCAGAACCAATATCAATAGATAGCTCTTTCTTATTAAGGCTCTTGACGTTCATGGGGTTAGTATAAATGAGATGCTTAAGAAATTAATAAGCAATTTCTAACTACTCAGCATCTATTCCATTTAGTACTTCTGCAGAGGAGTACCAATCATCTTCATTCATTAGCTTCTCAGCGGTATTTATTTTTTCTAGATTCTCTGGACTACTGGAATGATACTCTCTCATACCATTGATTCTCTCAACATATAAATCTGCTTTTAAATCAAGAGCTTTTTCAAGCATTATTTCTTCTAGGTCTGGAATTAGTGTTTCTAGGTATGCTACCAAAGCATCTTGAACTTCTTCGGTATCATTTTCATCCTTTTTAGCCATAATTGAATCAAACTCAACCTTTTCATCAGATGTAATTAACAAATCAACATCATTTTCTAAAAAATCATCCCAAATAACTTGTTGGAGTTCGTTCAAGAAACTTTCTTTAAGTTCTTCACTTCCGTCATCAGCTCCAAGCATAAAGAAGATATTTTGATCTTCTAGAGTTTCGCTTTTATCAGAAGTTGCAATTTTATCAGCTGCTGGACTATCTACTGTGCTTGAAACATTATTGTTTGAGTCTAGTTGCACTGAGGCTGATTGCTCTGAAGCAGGCTCATCCAGAGGCTTGTCTGAAAAATCATCCGTTGGCTCATCCAAAGGCTTGTCTACTGGCTCAGCAACGGTTGAATTAGATTCTGCTGGCTTATCTGCGGTAGCGCTGTCGTCAAAAGCTGGCTCAACTGGAGGAGTTGAAGCACTTGGTGGTTGATAATCATCAACATAGGAAATACCTGATTGTGAGCTTTGGGCAGAGTTGTCGTTCATATATTAATAACTATAGCAGTTTTTTATTATAATTTGAAATAGATAATTTTCTGATACTATTATAGTTATGAAAAACCCTAGAAAAATTATTGTCTACTTCTTTAATTTCTTGCTTTTATCAGTTCCACTTTACTTCAGATTTGTAAATGAAGAACTCTTTGAGTTTAACAAAATGATTTTAGTTTATGCGCTCACAGCCATAATTGTTTTTTTCTGGTTTATACGCATGGTTCAAGAAAAAAAACTTATTTTAAAAAGCACTCCCTTAGATATTCCAATTATTTTATTTGTCGCATCTCAGGTTGTTTCTACTATTTTTTCTATCCACCCAAGGACATCTCTTTTGGGATATTACTCTAGATTTAATGGAGGATTGCTTTCAACAATTAGCTACGTTCTCCTATTTTATGCATTTATTAGCAACGTAAGAAAAAAAGACCTGCCAGGAGTTTTAATTAGCACATTTACCTCTGGAATACTTGTTTCAATGTATGGGATACTAGAGCACTTTGGGCACTCTATTAGTTGTCTGATAGTGCCTGGATTAAAAGATTTTAGTGTAAATTGCTGGAAACAGGACGTTCAATCGAGAGTTTTTGCAACTTTTGGTCAACCAAACTGGCTAGCAGCATATGCAATTACGATTCTCCCACTTGGAATAGTGCTAACTATTCAAAAAAAATACAAACTAAGTCAAAAATTATTTTTTACTATCTCTTCTACTCTACTTTTTACAGTACTTCTTTTTACTAGATCAAGATCTGGATTAGTTGGTTTCGCTGGAGGGAGCTTATTTTTGCTGATTGGACTGTTAATAACATTTTTTAAAAATAAAAAAGCAATTGATCTCAAGTTCACAGCAATTTTGACTGCCATCATCTTAGTTATAACCGGAATTTTTGGAACTATGTTTATTCCTTCTTTTCAAGAACTTGTTGGGAGAAATAAAGAAAATATTTCCCAAAATGAAACTGTTGTCGAAAACAAGCCAATCGTTGATCGATTGGAATCTGGAGGAACAGATTCTGGAGAAATAAGAAAAATTGTCTGGCAAGGTGCCATGAAAATATGGGAAAGATATCCTATTATTGGCTCTGGAGTAGAAACTTTTGCCTACAGTTATTATCAAGATAGACCAAGAGAACACAATGATGTTTCAGAATGGGATTTTTTATACAACAAAGCTCATAACGAGCTTATAAACTTGTTGTCTACATCTGGATTATTTGGTCTAGCAACATATCTATCAATTCTCATAACTTTTGGAGTATTAGTTCTTAAACGAACGTTTTCTGACAAAAATACTGGAGCTATGCCAATCGCCATTTTGGCTGGAATTATTAGTTTGTTTATCTCCAACTTCTTTGGCTTCTCTACCGTCATGGTCAATGTTCTAATGTTCATATTATTTGGCATTTTTATTGTATTGAATCAAAAAGAGAAAGACGAAACTAAAGAATACTCAAAAGAAAAAAAATATAAAATTAATTCTCCTGAGCAATACTTTGCTGTCACAATGCTAATCATTTTCTTATTGGTCATCTTGATGAAGATCTATAATTACTGGGATGCAGACAGATTATTCTCACAAGGAAAAGTCAATTTCTCTTCAGGTAATTTCTTAGTGGGTATTCAAAAACAAATTGAAGCAATTCAAAAATCTCCCAATGAAGCACTTTTTTATGACAATTTATCAGATGACTACGCTAAATTAGCAGTGGAACTGGCAAGAACTGGACAAACAACAGCTTCTGCCTCGATTATTAATGAAGCCATTAAATCTAGTGATCTTGCTATAAAAAACAACAACAGACATTTGAATTTTTATAAAACTAGGTCAAGAGTTTTTCTAACATTATCTCAACTAGATAATAGATTTTTAACAGAGGCAGAAAAGACTCTTGATGAAGCTATGAAACTTTCGCCAACCGATCCAAAACTTGTTTACACTCAGGGAGTGGTTAAATTAGGTAACGACAATAATGAGTTAGGACAGCAATTGATAGAGAGAGCCATTGATCTGAAACCGAACTATGAACGAGCTAGATTAGAAGCTTCTGAAATATATGAGAAAAATGGTGAAATCTCCAAAGCCATAGAACAACTTCAATATATTCTTGACAATATTTCTCCAGGAAATGAAGAAGCAAGAAACAAGGTTTCTGAGCTAGAGATGTTATAATACTCTCAATGAAGAAAATAATTACAATACCGCATCCATCGCTTAGAAAGAAAGCGGAATTTGTAACGCATTCTGACAAAAAATTGGAAAACTTTGTTAAGGAACTAGAAGAAACTCTATCTAAAAAAAGAAATCCCCGTGGGGTCGGCCTCGCTGCTCCTCAGGTAGATAAATTATGGAGAATTTTTGCCATCAATCTTGATAAAAAAGTTGAGTCATTTATAAACCCTAAAATTATCAAAAGTAGTAAAGATCTCACGTTTGGACCAAAAGATGATCCCTACTTAGAAGCTTGTCTTTCTATTCCAAATCTCTATGGTCCAGTTCCTAGAAATTCTTGGATTGAAGTAGAGTATCAGTATATTGATGGAGAAAAACTTTCCAATAAAAAACTAAAATTAGAAGACTTTAAAGCTAGAGTTTTTCAACATGAACTAGACCACCTTGATGGAATTTTATTCACAGATTACGCTCTAAAATATGATTTACCTGTTTATAAAGGAAATAAGGGAGATGAGTACGAAGAGGTGAACCACTCATTGTTAGAGCTTTTCTAGAAATGAAAAAATATACTATTGCGATAGCGGGATCAACTCAAAAAACAACTCTCTGTGCTAAAACTCTCTTGAAAGATAAGAGTTTTGAAATTGTCTGGATTTTGACTCCAAAAGCAAAACCAGTTGGTAGAAAAAAGATTGTCACCCCCAACCCACTCGATGCTTTTGCTAGAGAAAATAAATTGCCGGTTACCTATATTGAAAAAAGAATTGGAGATGCAAGCACTATGTCGAAGTTTATTGTTCCCGACTTTTTGCTTGTCGTAGATTTTGGCTACATAGTTCCAAGTTGGCTTCTAAAACTTCCAAAGATTGCACCATTAAATATCCATCCTTCTGAGTTGCCAAAATGGAGAGGAAGCTCACCGGGACAGTTCTCAATCTTATTCAACGATAAAAAATCTGCAGTAACCTTAATGAAAATTAATGACAAGTTTGATCAAGGACCAATTATTCACCAAGATTTCTTTGAAGTTGATAGTTCTTGGAACCAAGAAAATTACTACTCTCATGCTTTCGAACTTATCTGCGACGGATTAGGAGAAAAAATTAGAAAATTTGCTGAAAATAGCAAATTAGCTATATCGCAACCAGAAATATCTCCAACTATCATGGCAAAAATTCTAAAAAAAGACCAAACATTTGTTACTTGGAAGATTGTAAAGATGGCAATGGAAGGTGAAAATTTAGGAGAAGAAAAATTAAAACTTTCGAAATTATTACTAGCCGCTCTAGAGCACAATCGTTCAATCGCTTTAACTCTGGAAAGAGCTAGCAAGGCATTTTTCCCATGGCCTGGACTATGGACCATAATACCAACTCAAAAAGGTGAAAAAAGAATGAAGCTGTTGGAAACTGTAATAATTAATGAGAAATTAATACTCAAAACCGTACAAATCGAAGGAAAAAATCCCGGACTTTGGGAAGACGTCAAAAACTCAGTTTGGGAATAAAAACTATTCTGGTTTTTTCCAGTGAGTGGTCATACCAGACTTCTTGAGCATTTTTAAAACTCCAGAAGGAACTCTCATTTTTCTTTTTTGGCCCTCAATAAGAACTGTCACCGTGTGCAAATTAAATTTGAACGGTCTTTTACTTCTATTTTTAGCATGAGAGACTTTATTGCCTATATGCGCTGTACTACGATGTTTAAATGCAAAACTTGACATAATAATTTGTTCCAATTAAATTTCAATCAGATCGCAATTATACTACCTAGCCCCTTGATTGGCAAATACAATAGTCTATAATTTATTCCATGCCAAGAATCGGATTGCTATCTATATTGTTCAATGACCCAATCTCTTTTGTAATGATAGCTGTTGGCTTAATTATCTCTGTTACCATTCATGAATTTGCCCATGCATTTGTTGCCGATAAATTAGGAGACCCTACTCCTAAGTATCAAGGTAGAGTCACAATAGATCCAAGGGCACACCTAGATCCAATGGGAACGCTGGCAATATTAATCATTGGATTTGGCTGGGGAAAAGCCGTTCAGTTTGACCCATACAACCTGAAGGATCCTAAAAGAGATACCGCGTTGATTGCGCTTGCCGGACCAGCATCAAATATTATTTTGGCAACAATTCTTTCGTTGATAATTGGAATCATGAACATTTCCGGAGTGCTTTTGTCAATTTTAGTCACAATAATTTTTATTAATGTAATGTTAGCAATATTCAACCTTGTTCCAATCGCCCCACTAGATGGATCAAAAATTGCTCAGGCTCTATTGCCTAAACATGTCGCTTTAGAATATGAAATGTTTATGAGAAGATATGGAACTTTTGTGTTATTAGGACTGCTCTTGCCTTGGAATGGATCTGGATCTCCAATCTCCCATCTTATTTCTCCTATCATAGAGTTTATTACCGGTATTTTATCTAGCCTTTGGACAATTTAATTGACACATTATTCAAATCCCGAAATTACTACTCTCGTTCTGGGAGAACTCGACTCAAATTGTTACTTAGTTTGGTGTCCAGAAACACTGGAAACAATTATTATTGACCCTGCTGATGACGGTAGTTTTATTAGTGAAAGAATTCTTGAGCTTAAGCTAAAACCATTATGTATGGTTTTTACTCATGGACATTTTGACCACGTACTTGGCTCTTTGGAGCTAAGACTTAACTTTGATTTGCCAATATTTTTACATAAAGATGATCAATTTTTAATTAAAGATGCACAGAGAAGCGCAAGATATTGGCTCAAAAAACAAGAGATTGCTCCGGTACCATCCCAAGTATCTTTTGTTGATGAAGGAAAAACTCTTGATTTTGGAAATTGCCAACTGGAAGTAATCGAAACTCCAGGACACACTCCGGGTGGAATTTCTCTTGTTTCAAAAGGTAGCAAAAGTATTATTTTTACTGGAGATACTCTTTTTAAAGATGCTGTTGGAAGAACAGACTTCAAATACTCAAAGCCCTTGGACATGGAAAAATCTCTTCAAAAACTATTTAGCTTCCCAAAAGAAACTATCTGTTATCCTGGACACGGTGAAGTAACGACTATTGGAGATGAATCCTAACTTATCTCTAGTTCTGCTATTAATGGTAAATGATCTGAAATATCAACATCTGGACAGTTGTGGCTAGTTACTTTTACATCCTTTGAAACAAACATCATATCTACTGCCGAAATTGCATATCCGGGATCTTTAATTAGGTCTTTTCTTGGTAGATTGAAACCTGTCTTTAACTCATCTTTGAAAACACTTTCTAAAACACTCTCGATCTTTTTAATAGTTTTCGTATTAGTATTAAGATTAAAATCACCTGCTAATAGCAATGGAGTTTTCTCTTTAACCTCGTTGACGATAAATTCCCCCATTTTTAATCTTCTTTCAGTGTCATCACCATGCTTGCCCCAAATACCTTGTGTGTTGAATACGTGAAGTTTTTTGGTTCCTAATCCTTGATCATCTGACGAGGTGGTCCGACTACTCAAATCTACCAAAACATGTTGCAAGTTTCTTGGGGTGTAAGAATAATAATCATACTCATCAATTCTCTCACCAAACGGAATATCATAGAATTTGACCGATTGTTCTTCTATTGGAAATTTGCTGAAAATTGCGTTACCCTGCTCAATTTGTCGGTTTGCCATTTTGCTATTAGCAACACTGCTATTTGTAGAGTCACTGATGTTCTCCAAAAATGCTGGCGCAAAACTTGAGTATTTATAGTTTAAACTGTCTTTTAAAACAGAAAATGACTTATGCTCTCTTTTAGGCAAAGACTCATCTCCATTGAATACTTCTTGCAACAATATTAAGTCTGGATTTTCATTCTTTAGAAACTCAAGAATCTCGTCAAACAAGACTCCTCCCAGCCATAAATTTAGACAAACTATTTTAAGCTTTATAATCTTGCCCATAGGAGTTATATTAACACAATGGGTTGTTGCTTAGAACTGATAATGAAATAAATTTATGTGCAGAAAACACAAGCCTGAAGAATATGCTCCGTGGAGAGTGCCAGTTGATATTTTAAAGCCAGGAGCAAATAAAAAAATAAAAAAAATTAGGTGAACAAGCTAGAAGATTAGAGGAATTAAAAAGAATTAAAATTGAGAGAAAAAAAGTCATAAAAGAAATAGTTTCATTATTGCGTTATTTATTTTTTAAATAAAAAACTAAGTGCCAACCTGAGGTCTTATCCTGATATAATTCCTTTTATGTTTTTTAAAAATATTTTATTAGCAGAACTAAAACACTTCCAGAGCTTAACTCAAAAAGCTCGAGCTCTAACATGGTCTATCCTTTTATATCAACTGGCTGACGTTAGCACTTGGATTTTTATGTTGGCCTTTATAGTCCAACAATCAAATAAAATTGAATCACCTGCAGTATTTGCTCTCGGCATGTATATTACCCTTCCTTTTGCATATATTTTAACTGCAAAATTATTAAGGAAACATTCTTTGCGTAATGTTTCGATGGCTGGCCTATTTGGACTTGGCCTAATGGTGTTGATCCTATTCTTCTTACCAATAATAAATTTCACAACAATTTTTATTTTTGGATTATTTTATGGAATTCCACTTGGATTATATTGGGGAACCAGAAGTTTTTTATATACCTCTGAAATAGCAGACAGTCAAAGAGATTATGTTTCAGGTCTAACTGGATCAATGTCCTCAATAATTGGCACTACTACACCTTTAATTATTGGTTGGTTTATTGCTCTCTCTCCATCTTTAGGGTGGGATAAAATTTCTGCCTATCGCCTACTAGCTTTGTTTGGACTCAGTATTTTTATATTAGCTGGATTGATTATTAAAAAAAATGGTACTCAAAACCCAAAAATCACTAAACTTTGGGTGAAAAATCCACCTAAACAATGGAAATTATTTAGAGCATTTACTTTCTTGGGCAGCATGCAGTTTGCACTAGCGCTAGCTTTACCCGGAGCGCTGATCATTACCTATATAGGAAATGAAGGCGTATTGGGAACAATCATGAGTTTAATTAGCGTCGTAACTGGATTGTCTCTATACATACTAGGAAGACTAAAAAACGCATCAAGCAATAGAATCAGAATTCTGCTTCTTGGTTTAGTTCCTTTAATACTGAGCTCAATTTTTATGCTCGTATCATTTAATTATCTAAGTATTCTGATCTATCTAGTTTCTATGATCATTTTTGATAAACTCTATTGGTTCGTTTTCTTCCCAATTTTTTATAATCAAGTCGAACGAAATAGTGACGGAGGTATTGCGACTAGTTACAGACTGTTATTTGATCATGAAATTTTCATTAACCTCGGACGCATACTAACTACAATTTTATATTTATATTTAATTTATAATTTTGATAGCAAGACAGCAGTTTCTATAATTGTGATATTAACTGCACTGTCTCAAATTGGAATTTTGAGTTTAGCAAAAAAGCTGAAGTAAACTTCTGTTAAAATATTCATAAATCAATATGGATAAAACATTAATCAGTGTGCTTGCGGGTTTAGGAGGAATGTTTGGTTGGGGAACCTCAGATTTCTTTGCCAATCTTTCTTCTGACAAAATAGGTCATCTAAAAACATTCTTTTGGTCTCAACTGGCAGGAATAGTGTTTGTTATTTTTTTGATTCCATTTTTTGGTTTAAATCTAAATTTACCTCTATTAATAGTAGCGCTTTTATTCATTGCTTCAATATTTTATGCTACAGGATACCTGCTATTTTACAAAGCATTCGAAATAGGAAATGTTTCCATAGTTGCATCGATCGTAAATATACAAGCAATTGTTGCAATGTTTACAGCCATTGTTTTTATGGGACAAAAACTTAATACTTTGCAAGCATTCGCAGTATTTCTAGTTTTATCTGGAGTAACTCTGGTGTCAATTAACTTTAATGATTTTAAAAATAAAAAGTTAAAATTATTGTCTGGAGTCAAAGAAACACTACTCGCCTCTATATTTTTTGGACTTTTTTGGAATTTGAGTGAATTTATCTCGGAAAAAATTGGCTGGCTACCAACAACTTTCTATATAAAACTTGGAGCAATTTTACTCATTCTTGTTTTCTCTTTTTTTGCTAAGAAAAAATTAAAATTAACCGGAATTGACACAAAAACTAAATTAGTGGTCGTTTTAATAGGGATACTAGAAGCCTTAGCCGTAGTTAGTGTTAATTATGGTTTAGAGTTTGGAGACCTAGTTTTGGTATTACCAATATCATCAGCTGTCTCGATTGTGAAAGTATTAATGGCGTTAATTTTCCTTAAAGAAAAAATAACAAAGGTTCAAACTCTCGGAATAGTAATAACAATTACTGGAATAATCCTAACCTCTTTATAAAAAATTATGTCTGATATTTATTACGCTGTTGCTCACAGAAGTCAAAAACAAATTGATACTTTTAAAACTCGCTACGAAAAGTTTGATGACTCAGTTATCCCAGAAGTATTTGAAAAATCTCTAGGATTAAGGGTTAAATCTTGGGAGCCATCTAGTTCTTGGGGTAGTTCTCATGTTATATATTTTGTTAAACTTCACAATCACCACGACTTGGTTTTTAGAGCTAACACTGGTTTTGGTGAACCAGAATCAGTAATGGTAACTGAAAAATTAATTACAGATAAAGTTGCTGGGTTGGGAATACCCACCAACATCATTCTTTTTGCAGATGTGTCGAGAAAGAACTTTCCTTTCGATTATCAGATTCAAGAAGTTTTAATAGGTAGTGATCCCGAACAAAAAAAAGATTGGCAGAAGGAAGACTATGATAACTTGTCTTTTGAGTTAGGACAAAACATTGCCAAAATCCACAGCATAAAACTTGATGGCTGGGGGCAATTTGACAAAAATGACGCTCTTCGTGGAAAACTCAAAGGAACAAAATCATCTTTTTATGATTATCTAGTAACATGTCTAGATTCTGACCTTGAATATTTAATCAATGATGAAGTTATAAATTCTAAAGCAGCTATCAAGATTAAGCAGTTATTTTTAAATAATAAAAAACTTATAAATAGTACGACAAAAGGTTCTCTTATTCATCATGATTTGGCCGACCACAACATTACTCATGAAGGTAAACATTTGGCGGGAATATTTGATTGGGAAACAGCAGTAGTTGCCGATCCTATTTTGGATATAGCATCCTGCCCTACCTGGAGAACTCATTATCCTAGAGAAGAAAAATTAATTGAAGGCTATACCTCAATTACTCCTTTACCGGAAAATTTTGAAGAAAAAAAGAATCTTTATTTACTCCGAACTATGGTTTGGAAAGCAGTTTATGCTATACGGATGGATATAATGACTCCAGAAAGAAAAGAGCGATTCAATAATATTCTTAAGTTATTGGAAATTTAAGTTGATGGACACCTTGACCTAACATACCTAACCAAAAATCTTCACAATAGCTAAGCCCATTAAAATTAAAACTCCAACCAAGACTTTTTTTGCAACATTCTTTTCTTTGAAGAAAATAACTCCTAATATTATTGAGAAAAACACACTGGAAGACAAAATAGCCGAGACATACCCCACATTTCCTTGCTCTAAAGCTGCGAATCTTAACCAAGTATAAACAGCAACTACAAAGCCAATCAAAGAAAATGGAACTAGATTAACTCGAAGCTGACTCATCGATTTCTTGGCTTTCACAATTGCAATTAATAACAAAGCAATAGAAACAAAAAAGTAATTTACAAGAGAATAAAAATAAATATTTGAAGATTTGATTGCCAACTTATCTATCAAAATACTCAAGGAATATGACAAGAGCATAAGCATAATATACTTAAAAGCTTGATTACTAATAAGATGTTTGAACGGGTCTAGAAAGTGCTCATTTTTCTTTTCCAAGTTAAGCACATACAATGCAAAAACAATTATCATCATTCCAAAAACACCCATCGCTGTTGGAAATTCCCTAAATAAAATAGCTCCAAAAATTGTTGTCATCAATGGGCTAAGCCCCAGCAATGGAGCAACATAACTAACCTCTTCTATTTTCAAGGCTTTATAGAAAAAAATCATTTCCATTGGAGTAGATACAAACGAAATTAAGAATACTGCGCCCCAGAACCTGAGTGGCAACTCGCTTAGAACAGGAAAGGTGGATATTCCAAATATGAAAGGTAAAGTAAATAATGGTAATGCAAACAATCTAACTGCCAAAGCAAGAATATAGGGGTCAACTTTTTGCAAAGACCACTTTTCCAAAATACCTCTAAGTGAATATACAAAAGCAGATAATGAAGCGAGAATAAACCACATTTAAACTATTTTATCTATTTTGGGCTCCAGGAGAATGCTGAGTTGTTTTTACTCTGCGTGCATTTTTCAATGATTCTCCGCATGCAATGCAGTTATCAATTCCAGTGCAAGGATTATTTGAGAGGCAACGCGGACATTCTCTTTCAAGATTGGAGAGTATTTTTATATTATCCATACCAGCTCCATTATTTCTCCACCAATCTGCTGATTCTTGTGGAGATAAATTTGATGGGGGCATTTTTTCATTCATAATATATGAGTATATCACATATTAAAAAAAGACCTATTAAAAGGTCTTTTTATGTTTTGTAGTGTCTAGTGAAAAATATTTATACTTATTTCATCAAAACAACCACTTCTCCAGTTCTATCAATTACATAAAACTCAACATTTTCTTCCCCGCCCGTTTCATCAACAAACTCTTGCCTTACAGACTCAACCTCATGCTCCTGAGAAAGAAAAAATGGAGCAAAAATTGGATAAACTATCATTATATATTTAAATCCTTGTCTTTTTTTCTCTTCAAGAGTAGATCCTATTGCATTCTCAACTTCTTGATCTTCATAGTTATCCAACTCAAATCTTTTTTTAAAGAGTGCTTCAACTCCCTCTTTCAAACCTTGTGGAGATAATTCTGTTACTGGCATAATTTATAAAAATATTTAAACCTTACAAACTCTCTAACGTCATAACTATTGGATAATGATCCGATGCTCTCTCTGTCTTTTCATTTTTAATTACTGAATAACTAACTAATTTTGGTATTAATGGATCTGAGACAAAAAAGTAATCTAGTCTTGTTTTCGAGTGATCCCCATCTTTACTGTTGAGAGTTGGAACCGTACTAATATCATTCTTTTTCAACTCCATAGCCACATCGCTATATTCAGAACTCAAAATTTTATCAATCGCATCAAATCTAAATTTTCCATTAGTAGTAAACTTCTTTAATTGCGACTCATTAAAACGTTCAATCATGGTTTTTTTATATCCATCATTCCTTGAAAGTGAGTTCATGTCCCCTGTTAATATTCTAATGTCATTATCTTTTTGATTTTCAACGATTAAGTCAATTTCTCCATTACGTAAATCCTCCGAATATGGAGTCAAATGCAAGCTAGCGATGGCTAATGAACCAAGATTGGTTTCTAAAGAGGTAATTATGCAGGCTCTCATGAGTGGCTGAAGTTTTTTTATTAAAGTAAACTTTCTTTTAGAAAAAACAGCTACATGGTAATCTTCCTCACCGCACAACGCTAAGTCAAAATAATCGAAATCTAAATCTTTGGCAAATTCCTTTAAGATCTTGCTATCATTGTCGGAAAAGCCATTTGCTTCGTTCAGAGTGAGGTAATCCGGATCTACTTCTCTTACAATTTCTTTTATTAAAGGAAGTCTATCTTCACCTCCATCCCAAATATTGTATGTCATTATTTTCATACTCTAATTCTATCAGACAAAAAGGGACAAGTAGACGATGCTAAAACAAATTTAATTTGGCTTTATATATAGACATAAAATAAAATAGAACCCATTCGGGTTCAATTTTATTTTGCAGGGACTAGTGAAGAATATTCGAACCTATTTTTCCTCGATTTTAGAGGTGAATTTGGGCTTATAGCAAAAAAGTTAAAACTTAATGCGATCTACTTTGCTTTTTTTAAAAAAATTACTGACCACGTTGAGTCATCAATAACAGAATTAAAACCATTTGGAATTTGTCTAATGAAAACATTTGGGTAAATTATGATATGTCCGCCAGGACTGAGCACTCTTCCTGCCTCTTTCTGAACTTCCTTCCAATCTTTTTCAGACATCGAGCCATCGGCATGAAAAATTGTTATTATTCCGAAACTACTGTTGCTTAACTTTGACAGTACTTCAACTACTTCACCAACCTTATAAGAAGTATGTTTCTCTTTGCTTTTTATATCTGGATTATAATCAACAGCCACTATTTTTTTATTGCGAACAGATAATAATGATATAAATTCTCTCTCTGCTTCTGCCGTACCTGCATAAAGAGCCAAAGTTGGACCTTGTAATTGAGAAATTTCTGTCTCACTAGAACAAAGTTTTAATACTCGAACTAGCCTCTCAGCAGTATTAGATATTTTTCCAATATTATCTAAATAATCTGTAGGACGACCCTCTCTATATTCTCTTCTATTATCTAACATAGATTTATTCTATCAGACAAAAAGAGACAAGTAGACAACTACATTCGAACCTAGCTTATTTAGATTGATTTATAAGCAAAAATTGATATTTTGCAGGGCCAGAGGGAATCTACGATTCGCCAACTTATATTTTCTTATTGATGGCTCACTTGCATTTCCCAGGTGCCTTCACTTCGTTACGGCACTTGGTGTCAGAACTATGCTTCGCATGCTTAGATTCACCTATCGACCCCATAAAATAAAATAAAACCCATTCGGGTTCTGTTTTATTTTGCAGGGCCAGAGGGAATCGAACCCCCATCAAAGGTTTTGGAGACCTCTATTCTACCGTTAAACTATGGCCCTAACTCCAAGCAACATGCATTTTATCATTTAACTACTGGCTAAACCATTCTCATCTCATATATACTCTTAATATATGCCAGAACTTTTTGACCCATACTTGGTAAAAACCTTGAAAAAAGATAAGAATTTTCTCGAGACTACCAAGGTTCCCATCATAACTGTATCAGCAAGTTATAAAGAAGATCTTAAAAAAAGCCACGGTTTTCCAGACGATGATACTATCGAAGATGTAGTTTTCTCCAGAGCACACTACTCTATGGCACTAGGAATTGCTATCCAAATTTGGGGTGAAAAAATTGATCCCAAAAAAGCCTGGATAGTAGATCCAACCAACTATGTTTCTCATAAAAATTGGTCATCAATTGAACTAACAGAAATAATTGGTAAAACAATCGCTCGTCACCCCATACTTAAAACAATCAAAGATTTAATAGATACTTTTGGAAGATCAAAGATGCCTATTCTAAAAAGCATTACTCCTCCTCTCTTGCATTTAACTGAAAATATTCACCGCCCAATTCTCTCTCTTCATATTGCAGCAGGAAATATATTGGCGGGCTTAGGAAAACAAGTCCTTCAAGTTATTACCGATCCACATGTCCGAGATGAATTTGTTAAATACGCCGATAAAAAAAATATAAAGTTTTGTGTTTTTGATCAAGCAACAAAAATTGAGTTCCTAGAAAAAGCAGCTCTCCAAGGAGTCAAGGCTGATCCAGACAGAATTATTATTACCGGTCCTCCAATTGATCCAAGAATTATCGTTGCCAAACAAAAAAAGCATCCATGGAGAAGTGGGCCAATTAATATTTGTCTTACCACAGGTGGCCTAGGCACAAATAAAACAGAGATGCAGGATATTCTTGAACAAATTCTTCCTGAACTAAAAAGACATGACGACAAATATAGATTGCTTGTCTACGCAAGCACTCATAAAAACATCGAGCTCATGATAAAAGAGTTAGCTAAAAAATACCACATTAAAGTTTCTGAAATTAATAAAAAAAGTGCTAAATTGAGAATTATTTATCATCCTCAATTAGTTGATGCCAATGAATTACTCATCAAGCATGCCTTCCCTTGGGCAGACGGATTCTTAACAAAACCTTCCGGAGATATGGCTTATGACGCTGCTGTATCTGGATCTTTTCTTCTAACTCTAGCAGAATGGGGAGAGTGGGAAGAAAACATCAGAGAAATTTTTGAACAGAAAGAAATTTCCAGGGAAGTGATGACTGATAATATTGTGGCTCAACTAGAAGTTCTCTCATCAGCTAATGGAAAATCACAGTCATGGATTGAGAAAGCAATGCATAATGCTCATACAATTGACCCACTCTTTCTAAATGGATCTAAAGAAATTGCCAAAGCAATTAGTGAGTTTGAAATAAAAAAATAATTTTATATTTATATAAGCAAGCATTAGCGAGTTGTCGCTTTAGCTGACAATATAGAGCGTCAGCTTGCGTTAAAAATATTAAATTATTTTTTTGAGGTTATTTAAGCTTTTTAGCTTGCTTGTGTTCTGTGTGCTTACGACAAACTTTACAGTATTTGTTTAACGGAAATGTAGACTCATTTGAAGTCTGCTTTTTAAGTTGTTCGTTGTTTTTATTGAACTCGGTAACATAACCAAATGCATTACAAACACTACACTTTAGTCCGATAATTTGTCTTGGGCCTTTGCTTTTTTTTGCCATATTTATTTTGTCCTATTTCTTAAACAGATTTGTATTATACCCCAGGGTACCTTCTCTGGCTATCGCCATTCACCTTGAGCCACCTCAGAGATTCGAACTCTGGACCTACGGTTTACAAAACCGTCGCTCTAGCCAACTGAGCTAAGGTGGCGCCAACTAACTTGTGCCAGGTAAAGGATTCGAACCTCTGAAGACGTACGTCAGCAGATTTACAGTCTGCCCCCGTTGACCACTTGGGTAACCTGGCTTGCTACGTTATTATATCAGCAAAAAGTATTTTCTGAGCCCAGGGAGGGAATCGGACCCTCGACCTCCATCTTACCAAGATGGCGTTCTACCACTAAACTACCTGGGCAACCAACCATATGTACGTTCAAACAGGAATTTTATCATTAAACAATCTTAAAAACATCAATTGAATTAACAGCCGAGCGTGAAGGAGTTGAGTTTTCCCGCAGAAAGCAGGTGGGTAGGAAACTTTTAACACCGCAGTGATAAAAGATAATCCATGAACCCTTCATAAAAATCGTTCAGGAAAAATATGTTACGACTCCTTCACGCTCGACTGTTAAAGATCTGTTACTTTTTAAACTCTTTTAACCATGATTCAAGTTTGTCACCATATTTTTCATGCTCGATAACGAATCGCATATGAGCTCTGAAATAATTCTCTGGATCTCCTGTTGTAAGCCAAGTAACATCACTCTTTCCAACAATTATTCTGCCCTTCTTGGCTATCTTCGTAATAGCATCGACAGTCCAAAGCTCATTGTCTTTCCCTGTGTTTGAGCTTACTAGGTAATCAAAAATTTCAGAAGTTAATAAATATCTGCCATAAGATGCTAGTAATGATGGCTCTGTTCCTTTATCTGGTTTCTCCACAATATGATCCAAATCTGTTGTGGATCCTTCCTTGAAAGCAATGGTTCCATATTTCACCACATCTCCAGGCTCTATCTCTTGAGACATAATAACTCCATCTACATCAGGGTTCTCCTCATAGAGATCAACCATACTTTTTGCATCACCTGTCTTTCCAAAAATAACATCATCGCTATAAAGAACTAGAAATGCATCTTCCCCTTCTAAAAACTTCTGTGCAGAAACTACTGGAGATCCATTTCCATAAGGTAATGTTTCATCTTGGGTAATAACAATAATTTTTGGAAAATCTAGAACTCGTTGAACAGGTTCGTATCTGTCTGCTTTGCCCATAACAGACAACTGTTTTTTAATCTTGTTAACACTATTATTAAAGTAGTCTTCGTATATCGGCTTTCCCTCTGGGGTAGCAACAATAATAATTTCTTCAATCCCAGCTTCAACACACTCTTCAACAACATACTGCATAATAGGCTTATTACCCAGGGGTAGCATTCCTTTTGGAACAGTTTTTGTTATTGGCAAATAACGACTAGCAAACCCTGCATCAGTTATTACTGCCTTCTTTACTTTTTTTTCCATATGCGAATTCTCCTGTTTTTATTTTAACATATTAAACTCTTTTACTACTGCAAAAAAATAGTTTATACTAAAACTAATGCAAGGAAAATCATCTGCTATTAAGAGATTGTTTGGCAATATAAATAGACTAGTTCCTTTTGTCGGATTTTTACTTGTGATTGCTGGAATACTCGGCTTAGTATTTGTACAAAAGCCTCTAGATGAAACCCAAGACTTACGTAGTGATGCCTGGGAAAATGAAGTCATTTGGCCTCAATTATTTGCAGAAAATCCAAATCAAGATTTTTATGTCAACGAAACCTCCCAAATCTCTCTTAAATTGCATTCAGGAAATATAAAAATAAAAAAAGTTAATGTAGTTTTTAATATCATTAGTGATGTTCCAGAAGCTCCAGTCATTACAATTAATGCTGGATCTGGACTAATGGCTGAAGAGGTCGAGGTTGAAGAAGTTGACGATGGCTTCTTGGTCAGCTTGAGAGCAGTTCCTAATTATTTAGAATGGTATATTCAACCAAGTGATGTTTCACTAATAAAAATTAATTTCACTCCTAAAAACGAGGGAGATATATCCATAAACTTTGATGAAGATAATACATACATTGAAACTCCATCTATGGCTTATGCCATAGACACTCAAAATACAAATTTTGATATCGAAACAAAACAAAGTGATACAAATGATGATTCTGATCAGGAAACTATAGCGTGCAATCAAGCATGTGACTCTAATGCCGACTGTGCTATTGATCACAGATGCTTCGACACAGGATCGGGCAATAAATGTAGATTAGCAACAAATCCTTCTAGTTCTAATTGTTCTGGCCTACCAAACCTGGGTCTTAACAGACAATGTAATGAGTACTGTGCCGATTCTAGAGAATGTGCTCAAGGATTCAGTTGCTGGTGGAATCAGTGTAGAAACCCAGAAAATATTGAAAGTGCTATCTGTGCAGATTTGACTAAAGAAGAAGCAGTAGTGTCTACAAATAGTTGTGGTGAGCAATGTACAAGTAATGCAGATTGCGCAATCAACTTAAGATGTTACGAAAATTCATGTAGGTCAGTCGTAAACCCAAGTAGTCTTACCTGTTCGGCAACTACTAAAAAAACTGTTTCTCAAATTTATGATCAAACGTCAGATCCAAAAGGAGGTACTGATGGTGAAGGCGTTGATGACGTTGATACTGAAGATGAGCCTGTAGTACCTGTTAAAAAGGGTGACGACGTAATTCCAGACAGCGAGCGAGACTATGAAAGAGTCGATAATGATAAACTAAATACTAGAGTAAATGCTGTCTTAGATGAAGATGTTCCGGTAGATGAAACTGCTTTTGATTTCCTAATGAGCATGCTTAAAGATAAGCAACAAAGTCTACCAACAACTGTAATTTTAATAGGGATAGGCCTGTTAGCTGCTTCATTAATAGTACTTCTAGTTGCAAGATTACTAAACAGAGAGCCAAAGCATAAGAGAGTAAACCCTTTGAGGGCTGATCGTAAGGACGATGAGATTATCAACATAGAAACTCATCCTGTAGCTAATGAAAACCCAGAAGAAACAAAAGTTTTTAAAACCTCAAGAAGCGTAGATATTCCAACGACTGCAACAACAGCGGCCCCAACAACAGCGGCAGCAGGAACAACAGTGGCGACAGCAGCAGCAGATGATGTTCCACCAGTTTTAGACAACAATTCTCCAACTTCGGAAAACATTATGTCTCAAGAAATCGCCAAGAATGACAAAATAAAAGAGCTAATGAAAAAACTTGAGGAACAGTCTAAAGGACAGAATCAAGGTTAGTGTTTCAAATTATCAAGTTATTTGTTACAATACTTGCCTATGCTTAAGGTTACAACCTATATCAACGAAGTAATTCGAGAAATCAAGAAAGTTACGTGGCCAAGCAAGAAGCAAACTCAGAACATGACTTTGCTAGTTATTGGAGTTAGTTTGGCAGTCGGTCTTTACATCGGTTTGCTAGATACTATCTTTCAAAAACTAATGGCAAATATTATTTAAACCCTAATGGGCTAACACATATATGACTGACAACACACAGACCATACCAGAAGTACCTGAAGTTCAAGAGGTTAATGTTGAAACTCCAAACCTAGTGGTAATCTCAAAAGAAGAGAATAAAAAAGCCCGCTGGTATGTAGTTCACACATATTCTGGTCATGAAAATAAAGTTGCAGAAACTTTAAAACAACGTGCAGAAACTTTAGATCTTACTAGTAAGATCATTGCTGTTTTGATTCCAACTCAAGAAAAAATTCAAATTAAAAGAGGTCAAAAGAAAACAGTTAGTGAAAAAATCTTCCCAGGATACATGTTGGTTCAAATGGAGCTAACAGATAATTCTTGGTTAGCAGTAAGAACAACTCAAGGTGTTACCGGATTTGTTGGTATTGGAAACAAGCCTACCCCACTTCCAAGACATGAAGTTGAAGCAATCAAGAAATATATGAGCCAAGGAGTTGCTCAGTATAAGGCTGACTACGTTGAGGGCGAAGCTGTACGTATCACCGATGGACCATTTAATGAATTCCTCGGTACAGTTAACGCAATTGACGAAGAAAAAGGTCAAGTTGAAGTTTTAGTCAATATTTTTGGCAGAGAAACCCCAGTTACATTGGATTTCCTCCAAGTTAAGAAAGTTTAAAAACTATGGCAAAAAAAATTACTAGTGTTCTTAAATTAAATCTTCCTGCAGGAAGCGCAACTCCAGCTCCTCCAGTAGGACCAATTTTGGGTCAAGCAGGCATCAACATGATGGACTTCTTGAAACAATATAATGCAAAAACTCAAGATCAAAGAGGTCAAATTATCCCTGCAGAAATTACAGTTTATGCAGATAGATCATTCACTTTTGTTTTGAAACTTCCTCCAGTAAGCGCAATGATTAAACAGGTTTTGAAACTTAAGTCTGGAAGTCAAACTCCAGGAAAGGCAGTTGCTGGAACTTTAACAGCTGCTCAAGTTAGAGAAATTGCAGAAAAGAAGCTCCCAGACCTAAATACTAGCGACATAGACGCAGCAATTAAAACTGTTGTTGGAGCTGCTCGTAGCATGGGTGTGGAAGTTAAGTAATTTAATTAAATTTTAAATATATCTCTAATGCAAGCTGACGCTCTATATTGTCAGCTAAAGCGACAACTCGCTAATGCTTGCTTATATAAATATATTTAAAATTATAAAATTAATTAACAAAGTATTAAATAATATATCGTCAAACTTAAAGTTTGGTCTCATTAAAAGAAACTTTTCTTTTAAACTAGACCGCGAGCTTCCCTGCTCGTACAACTTTCAAGGAGATAGAAAGAAAATATGGGATCGAAGAAAAATGTAGACATGTCTACAACAGAAACAACTATAAAAGTTGTTGAAGAAGTAACAGAAGCACAAATGGGTAGTGCCGTAGATGGTGAAGTAACCGTAGATGGCGAAACATCAAAAGACGAAAAAGCCTCTAAAAAAACAGGTTTTGGCGGAACAGCAAATAGAAAAGTAAGAAGCAAAAAATATAAATCAACTCGTTCTAAAGTTGATAAAACAAAAAAATATCCAGTTTCTGAAGCAGTTGCTTTAATTAAAACCCTTTCCTACTCAAAATTTGATGGAACTATCACTCTTGATGGTGTTGTGAGAGAAGTTGGAAAAGTTGGAACATTTAGTTTGCCACACTCGACAGGAAAAACAATTAAAGTTGAGATCGTCACTGAAGCACTTTTGGAAAAAATTGCTGCAGGTGAAATTGAGTTTGACGCATTGGTCACAACTCCAGCTTTCATGCCAAAACTAGCTAAATATGCTCGTGTCTTAGGTCCTAAAGGCCTTATGCCAAACCCAAAGAATGGCACTGTTACCGCTAAACCTAAAGAGAAAAAGGCTGAGCTAGAAAAAGGAAGTTTTGATCTTAAAACACAGAAAAAAGAGCCTGTTGTTCACATAAACGTTGGAAAAGTTTCCATGGATGACAAGAATTTAATTGAAAATATCGATTATCTATTGAGTAAATTGAAAGATAAATTTGTTCAAGCAAGTATTTCTGCAACTATGAGTCCAAGCATTAAACTTGAATTAGTTAAATAAAACTTAGTTTTAAATTTAAAAAAACCGTCAATAAAAATTTGGCGGTTTTTTATTACCCCTACATGCTAGCGAATACTTTCAACCTCTACCCTTCTTTCATCAAGAAGTTTTCTAGCTAGTTTTTTACCTGGATTTGTCACAAAGTATGAGTCTAAATCATTGGATAAATTTTCCAAATAATCATGTGGATCAACCCCTTTACGAATGGTGTCTAACCAAAAATCCTCATAGATAAAAGACCAAATGTGGTCTAAATCTACCAGTAACTTTACTTCGATTGGCACTTCGCTTGCTCCGGCAACTTCCTCTGGCTTATCATGATAACGAACTGCCTTAAAAATAATCTCCTTTTCTTCGTTAGACAGTCTTGGCTCGAACTTGAATTCTCCATTAACTTTTTCACCAACTTCCTTGCCAACTTCACTATCACTATCTTCACTAGGTTCTCTGCCATTCTCACTATCCCCCAACAATTTCCTAGCCAACCTTTCACTTTTTATTGCATGTTTTTCCTTTGGTGCCATCGCCAAATCAGTAAGTTTCAACCCAGAAACACCCAAGCTATTGGCAATTTCTTGATCAGAAAGCTGGCTCCATCCAATATCATGAAGAATTAATGACAAGCCAACAACGCGTCGATTAATTTCTTCTCCTGGAAACTCTGTGATCAACTGATCTAGATATCCCAAACATGTCGCAACATGAACATTTGTAGTCCTGGCACTCAAGTATGGCAGCACAAACTTAAAAAAGTCTTTAAAGTCGTCCGGAACATTTGAGATATATTTATCTTCCCAAGGAATAGAAACCAAGTAGTGCCAATCTTTTTTATCTATAGTCAGACCACTGGGTAGGCGCAAAATAACATCTTCAGGAACAAGAAACTCGCCAAGATTTGGAATGTTTTTTATTATAAATTCCATATTTTTCTCCAAATGAGCAATATTTTTGATACCCGAGGCTACTTTTGCTTACAAACTTTTCTCGGTAATTTCTTTCAAAATTTTTGTTGAGAATTCATCTACAGAAACAACGTTTTGTTCTCTTGTATCAATTTTTCGCACCGCGACAGTATTTTCTGAAGCTTCCTTTTCGCCAACAACAAGCATGTAAGGAATTTTTTCCATCTGAGCATCTCTAATTTTTGCTTGCAGACGCTCTGCTCTATCATCTAATGCAACGCGCACGCCGGCTTCTGCTAACTGTGCCTGAACTTTTTTAGCATACTCCATATATTTATCAGAAACTGGTAGTATTTTTGCCTGTACTGGAGCTAACCAAACTGGGAACTTTCCAGCAAAATGCTCTATCAAAATAGACATATAGCGTTCAATTGAACCCATAATTGCCGCATGAATCATTACAACTTGCTCTTTCTCACCTTTTTCGTTGACACAAGAAAGATCAAAAGATTTTGGCATATTCATATCTAGTTGATTGGTTGCAACCTGCCACTCTCTGCCCAAAGAATCCTTAGCCATAAAGTCTAATTTTGGACCATAAAATGCAGCTTCTCCCAAAGCTTCAGTTAATTCAACTCCTCTTTCCTTAGCAATTTCTCTTAAAGCGTTTTCTGCGACATCCCAATCTTCCCTACTACCCAAATAGTTCTCTTGTTTGGCTGGATCACTTAAAGACAACCTAACTGTCAACTCAAAGCCAACAGCTTTATAAAACTCATCGATAATATCCCAAATTTTGAGAACCTCTCCTTTAAATTGAGATATTCTACAAAAAACATGAGCATCATCTTGAGTAATTGATCGGACGCGAGAAAGACCAGAAAGTTCACCTGTTTGCTCGTCGCGATAGACCATGGTTGTGTTGGCATATCTCTGTGGCATTTCTTTGTAAGAATGAGGCTTTCTAGCAAAAATTTGAGTATGGTGAGGACAGTTCATTGGCTTCATCACAAAGTGATGTCCCTCTCTTGTAGTCATGCTAAAAAGCTCTTCTCCGAACTTATCCCAATGACCACTAACCACATATAAATCTTTTTTTGTTATATGAGGAATCTCAACTCTTTCATAACCACGAGCTTTCCTTAGCTGCCAAACAAAATCATCTAGTATGTTGCGCATCAAGGTTCCTCTTGGTGTCCAAAGAGGTAAACCAGGTCCAACAAGATCTGAAAAAGTAAATAAATCTAGCTCTTTTCCAAGTTTTCTATGGTCTCTTTCCTTTGCTTCTCTCTTCATTTCCACAAAAGCATCAAGTTCTTCTTGTGTAAAGAAAGCTGTTCCATAAATACGAGTCAGCATCTTATTCTTTTCATCTCCGTGCCAATATGCACCTGCAATAGAAAGAAGTTTGAAGTATTTAACTTCACCAGTAGAGTTAACATGGGGGCCTGCGCATAGGTCAGCCATAGAGCCATTCTCACCTGGAGAGCCCGTCCAATATACTGTCACTAACTCACCTTTTTCTTCAATACCATTAATCCATTCAAGTTTGTAAGGATTGTCTTTAAACAATTCTCTAGCTTCCGCAACCGAGAGCTCATGCCTTGTAACTGGCAAATTCCTAGCAACAATTTTTTTCATTCTTTTTTCAATTTTGGGAAAATCTAGTTCAGAGATCTGAACTTCCTCTAAGCCTTCTGGAGTATTATCAAAATCAAAGTAAAAACCCTCATCTGTTGCCGGACCCATGGCCAGATGAATGTTTGGATAAAGCTCCTTCATAGCCTGATGTAAAACATGCTCGGCTGTATGTCTTAGTTTATGAAGATCTGATTTCTCACTATCTAGTTGTTCTTGTTTGTTCATATTTTCTTTCGTTTGTGTCTATCTAAGACACGATGTGTTCTTATTATAATGCAAAAAGCTCCCCATTTGGAGAGCTTTTGGTTTTGTAGTTTAAATACTATTACCTCAACTCCCTAAATGGGGATTTTAGTTGTGGTTGCAGTAGTTGAGAACAATATATGTATCATGCAGTTAATCCTGAGAATCTAATTCATCTTCTTTGGAACTAAGCTTCTTAATACTAATCTTGTTATTATTAGGATCCAACCAGACCATTGAGCGATGAATCTTTAAAGTCTCAGCTAACATTTTTAACGCTTTTCTACTGTATGGCAATACTGCCAATCCTGGTTGCATACAACCTTTCTTTTCTTTAGTCTTAGTACATTTTGAAAATAAAAAACCTCTCGTTTTTTGAGAGGCTGTGTGTTTGTTTTTCTTGTTATTATCTTTTAACATATGAACACGCAGTCTCCCTTCTTCTTAATTTGTTGAAAGCGAATAGTGTAATTACTGGTGAGATGAATAAAATTAATTTTCATTTACAGAATGATAGGTTATTTTGTGGCTAAGCGCAATATGTACCAAGTATGTATTAGTTGGGTAGTAGCAATATTCAAATAATGCTTAGTTTTTGATTGCATAAATTACTAAGAGAATCCTTCTACCACGTTAATGGCGGTCAGGATTCTCTTATCGATTCGTAATTTTATTCTTCTCCTCCAAAGAGGAGTTTAATTGCCATGGACAACAGGGATGCAACTGACATGGCAATGAACAATCCCGCAAACTTCCCGCTCATATGGAACGAGAAAACGTCATTCGCGGATAGACCTTTTATGACGGCATTGACTGCCGTCATATAAAAAGCATGCTCTACTCCAATGATGGAGGTAGAGTACAAGATTACCAGAGAAAAAGCACCTGTGAGGGCTGCCCATGCTCCTTTAACCTTCATACTTCCCATCATCTTTGAAAACTGGGTGGCCGCAAAAACTATGGCTGACCAAATTGTGGCCTGCCAGGCTCCAGCCCAGAAAATTTGATTGCTTAAAGCAACCACTTCTGAGGAGTATACCGACTTGTTAGGCCAGAGTAATACTCCCAGGAACAATCCACCAACAATAAGGATCAAAACTTCGATCCATATTGTTATTCCCAACGTTTCAAGGTAAAAAGCTATGATGCTTCCCACCCCTATCGCCAACAAGATCGTCACAAACGTGACGACGACCTCGCTGTCTGGAATGAAGAGGCTTGTTAGTTCCTCTTGGACCACCTCGGTCATAATGATCGGAGGCGGTCGGTTGCTAATGGCTTCCTCACCTCTGGCTTTGCTTTCCGCCATAAGGCCAGAAATAGCTCCTTGGGCCGTAAGGCCTAGGATTACCACTACTAGGATAGAAAATCCTATCCTGTAGAGGTTTCCTGAAATTAAAAGGAAACCTATGGTGGATGCCGTTATGATTAATCCTGTAATCATTGCCATATCCCACGATCCTGTTAAGAGACCATGAAACACCACAACTAATGCATACAGGAAAACCAAGATTCCACCAACAATCCAAATAATTTTTCCGAAATCTGGGCCCGGTACTGTTGTTTCTTCCATTTATTTATTATCCTCTTTTCGCCTCCCTCTTTTGAAGAGAGGTCACTAGGTAAAGCCTTGTGTTAAAATTAAAAAAATTATGAATCTTAAACACAACTCATTTCTGGGTTGTGAATTTTTAATGTTCTGCCTCTTATTTTTTCCCCGCAAACGCGATGTTCGCAGTCAAGAAGCATCCTATATTATAACATATAATTCATAATAAATACAACGTCTAAACAAAAAAAACTGTTTTTATAATTTTTATGATATAATACTGTTCTGTCATCCAAAGACAGCGTGCACCTTTGTACGGGAAGTAACGCAGTTTGCGCAAAAAATCCCATATCAATAAATAAGACACGCCGAGGCAAAAGACAATTAAAATTAAGTTTGTAAATTAACCAGAAATCACCAAAACAGGTGAAAATAATACTCACTTAAATTTACCTCTCCCCTCGTAACCCTTTGTCTGACAAATAAGAAATATTTGTAATTAAAAATAGAAGGCGCGGCACAGTGCAAAACACACTGTCTCAGCGAAAAAAACTATGCCAAACGCAAAAAACCTACAACAAGTAGAACTTTTGAAAGAGAAAATCGCAAAAGCTAAATCATTAGCAATTGTTGATTATTCTGGAACAAGCGCAAATGACCAAGTAAAACTCAGAACTGAAGTTTCGCAAGCTGGTGGCGAAGTTCTAGTTGCAAAGAATACTTTAATCGACATTGCAGTTGGAAAAGGAAAACTTACCGATTCACTCGAAGGAATGAACGCTATAGTTTTCTCCTACGAAGATGCAGTAGCTGCTATTAAATCTTTATTTAGTTTCCAAAAAGACGCAAGTAAATTGGAAATCAAACAAGGATTTATGGATGATAAAGTTCTCTCTAATTCTGAAGTTGAGGCTCTAAGCAAACTTCCAGGTAAAAACGAGCTTATCTCTATGCTTATCAACAGACTCCAAAGTCCAGCAACTGGATTGGTAAATGTTCTTAAGGCAGGACCAAGAAATCTGGTTTACGCATTAAATGCTATCGCAGAAAAAAAGTAAAAATTAACAAAGTAATAATCAGCCCCAAACGGGCAAAAAGTAGTAATTAACTGACCAAACAAACCAAAATAAGAAAGGGAAATATGTCAGAAGAAACAAAAGCACTCTCAGCTAAAGTGCAAAAATTAGTAGATGCAGTTAAAGAATTATCTTTAATTGAAGTCTCAGAGCTCGTAAAAGCTTTAGAGGACGAATTTGGTGTAAGTGCAGCAGCTCCTATGATGATGGGCGCAGCAGCAGCAGCTCCAACAGAAGCAGCTGAAGAGCAATCAGAGTTTGACGTTATCTTAAAAGATGCAGGTTCAAACAAAATTGCCGCTATTAAAGCAGTTAGAGTTCTTAAACCAGAATTAGGTTTAGGTGACGCTAAGACTTTCGTAGAATCAGCTCCAAAAACAGTTTTGGAAGCAGCTAAGAAAGAAGATGCTGAAAAAGCACAAAAAGATCTTGAAGCAGCAGGTTGTGTTGTTGAATTAAAATAATTCAAACAACTCCCTCTTGAATAGAGAACTTTTCTTTTTAAAAGAATATGAAAACCCCGCCTTTCAGGCGGGGTTTTTGATTCCATTAGCAAAACACTGAACAAACTAGCTAATAACAGTAATACCTGAATATTGACTGATTTTTTCATCCGCAGAGATTAACACACATTCTTCCGAGATTGCCTGAGCAATTAACATTCTGTCGAATGGATCTTTGTGTAACATTGGTAACTTCTCTAGGGCAAAAACATGATTCACAGAAACTGGTAAAACATTAAATCCATTTTTCTCGTCAAAACAATCTTCCAGATTAACTAGTATTTTGAACTCCTTATTCAAACCAAGTTTTATACTAATTTCCCATGCGCTTGCAACACTAACTGTTACATAATTATTAGGGTCTAAAAGTATCTCTCTAGCTAACTTGCTAAGTCTGGGATCATCGGTAAGCCACCAAAGTAATATATGAGTATCTAGTAAATATTTCTTCATATTTTTTGGTTCTCACCTGCATTAGCTCCAGCAAACAAAGAAGTGATTTCTTCAGATTCCTCATTAAAATTGTCTGGAATCTGAATTTTGCCCTTAAATAATCCTGGTTTTCTTGGTTTCATACTTGAAATATACGGCACCAACCTTACAAGAGGCTTGCCTGCACGAGCGATTACAATATCACCGCCCGCTAAAGCACTTTCTATAAGAGATGACAGCTGAGTTTTAGCCTGATAAATGTTAGTAATTTTCATATATAGTTGTCTTTTTTGACTAGACTTAGTCTAGTTTAGATAACACATAACGTCAATTATCAATTTCCCTATTGACCTAGTTCCTCATACTCTGCTACTTTATTAATAGTAAAGCTTACATTTGAGCTACTTTTCACCGGTATGCTTTGAGCGGAAACTATCTAGTTTGCGCCCAATAATGTATTTATCTAAAAAAACCTAAAGGACTGTCTAAAATGAACGATCAAGTTCTAGCCAACACAAACACAAACGATATGGACGATAAAAGGACCGGAAGAGCTGATGACGCAAGTAAGTTGGATATCAAGAATCTGCCTGATCTATTAACAGTCAGAGAAGTTGCAGACCTACTCAGAGTCTCCCCTCTAACAATTAAACGCTGGGGTAAAAGAGGAAAACTTCCTGCAATCAGAATTAATTCCAGAGGTGACAGACGCTACAAAAAAGAGGCTGTTCTCTGGCTCCTAGGCGTCACTGAAGAATAAATCTTCTTAGGAAAAAATTAGGAAAAAATTTCTTTCGCGACTGATTTAATAAACTCTAAGAGCCTTAATTGTCTGCGCCATCTCCATGGTTCCCCTATCAGTCTATAAAGCCACTCTAAACCCAGATTTTGCATCCACTCAGGGGCTCTATTTATCTTTCCAAAGAGAACATCAAAGGTTCCTCCCACAGCCATAGCTATCGAAACTTTAGAATTATTTAAAATATCAATATTATTTATTATCCATCTCTCTTGATTTGGTGCTCCAAAGGCAACAAATACTAGGCTTGGCTCAAGAGCGGAGATCGTAGAAAGAATAGTTTTTTTTTCTCCATCAGTTGGAGTACTAACTTTGTTATATCCTTCTGCCCACCAGATTCCATCCTGGCTATCGTCTTGATTGCTGTCTTCAACGCTGTGTTTTGCACCATCTTCGTAGTCACCATCCAGGGTGCCACTTTTTAAACTAAATATCTTTACTTTCTGACCATCATATTCTCTACCCTCATAATCTCTTCCTCCAATGATTAAAACCTTAAGCTTATTCTTCTTAGCAATTCTTAATAACTCTTTTGATAAATCGATTCCTGTGATTCGCTCAGTAATTCTTTTTCCCTTACCAAAAAAAGCCAAAATTTTTGATGCAAAAAGCAAGCCAGCGCCGTCGGGAATCAAAATATCTGCCAAACCCAAATCTTTAGCGAAAGAATTTTCCTTTTTTGACAAAACAATCTGCTCTGAATTAGGAGTGAAGACTAAAAGTGTTTTTTTATATTTCCTCAAGTGAGTAAATAAAATTTCTAGCAATGAATTTTTATCACTGCTAAATATAGAGAAACCAAGTAAATTTGTTGTTAGATCAGACCTTTTCATAATTCTTGTATTTTTTTTACTCGACTCACCCTCCCATACAACACCCAGAAAGAAGCCTGCTTTTGATATAGTTGTTCAAAAAACTATAAGATTCTACCAAAATCATCATTTTTATCAAAAACATTAGCTTTTATAGCTTATTTTATCAAATTTAAGTATACAACAGTATTTTAATAAAAGAATCAACATTCGCTATATTTTCGTGTTTTTTATAAAGAATACAAATATTGTTCTTTATTACGAAACTTTTTATTAAAAATATAACAATAAATGTGATCATTCACTTGAGGTTGTTTCTTATCTTAACCCCTGTTGAACAACTTTTGTCTTGAGTAATACAACTTTCTCAAGACCCCTCCCCCAGCAAGTAAAAAAATGGACCTTTTTTTACATAGAACCCGAAGAAAAATCAAGAAAAGCTTGTAATTGTTTTAAATGCTAAATCATCAAATTTGTGAAAAAAAACAATGTGATTGCTGACCAAATGAGATATAATAAACACATGACAAATAAATTCATCTATGAGAGTTACTCATGGAAAATTATTAATGATAATCTTGAAATAGTTTTTTTATTTAAAATTGAACCAGATATCACATTCTCCCCTACTCTAGTTATAAAAAATGTCCCTCAGGAAATGGCTGACAAACTTGGAGATGAAAAAATCAATTCTTATGTCTTTAATATTGGTTTATCGGAAATGTTCAGTTACTGGAAATGTACTGCTTCTCAGAACATAGATGTCCAGGCAGGAAAACTTGATCAAGAACAGATTGTGTGGTGGCACAAACTGTTGATAAAAGGCATGGGAGAGTTCTTCTTTGTTAATAATATTGATTTTACTAAAACTGATTTTGTAAAAATTGAAAGTAATTCAGAAAGAACTCATCAGATTCTCGAGAAGAATCTAGTTGGCGAAGAAGTTGGCGAGGAGATTAGCGAACATAATCAAAACAGCAAAGAACAGAACTCGGGGCATGACCACATTGAAAAAATTCTCATTCCTGTTGGTGGAGGTAAAGATTCATCAGTTACTCTGGAAATTCTGGGAAATCTTGCTGAAATTGGAACTTTTGTAGTTAACCCCACCCAAGCAGCGCTAGACTTGATCTCGGCTAAAGATATTTCAGTTGCTAATAATTTAACTGGGAGTAGTTCAGACCAGAAAAATCCGGAAATCAACAAAAATAACGAAGAGATCGAAGTCTCAAGAACAATCGATCCAAAACTCCTCGAGCTTAACAAGCAAGGATATTTAAATGGTCATGTGCCCATCTCAGCATTTTTTGCCTTTTTAAGTGTTTTCTCGGCTGATCTTTTTGGCTACTCTCATGTAGCAATCTCTAATGAAAGAAGCTCTAATGAGGGTAATGTTCAGTTTTTTGGCCAAGAAATTAACCATCAATACTCGAAAACGTACGAGTTTGAAAAGGATTTCCAAGATTATGTTAAAAAATACTTGCCAGGAAGCGCCCCGCTCTATTTTTCTTTCTTGAGACCTTTATACGAGCTACAAATTGCAAAAATATTTTCTGGAAATACTAAATTGAGTTCTGGAATGAAAAAATATCATCGTAATTTCAGAAGCTGTAATCGAGGACAGAAAACCAACTCCTGGTGTGGAGAGTGTTCGAAATGTCTTTTTGCTTACATCATCATTCATCCATTCATAGACAACGAAAAAATCCATTCATACTTTGGAAAAGATATGCTTGATGATGAAAAACTATGGCCAACTGCCCAAGAACTACTCGGAGTAGGAGCTAAAAAACCTCTGGAATGCGTTGGAACACATGAGGAAACAATCGTTGCTTTTTATCTTTCAATTAAAAAATACTTAGATAATGGCTCCAAGCTTCCAGCCCTTCTAGAAATGGTTAATCAAAACCTAATTTCCAGTGAAGAAAGCCTAGAAAGTAGAACTCAGACCATTCTAAACTCCTGGAACGAAGATAACTCTGTTCCGGAAGCTCTGGCTGAGGAACTAAAAAAATACAATAATGAGGATGAGAAGAAGTCGGAAAATGTGACTGAGGCAGGCAGCGAAGCAAAAGAGGTTACTCTGGATGAAAAATTCAAACTTATTATTCTTGGACTGGGTCAGGAAGGTTTATCTAGCTATCAATTTTTACGAGAAAAGTATCCAAACAAAAAAATGTTTCTTATTGATGAAAAGCAAGTTGATGATCTGGGAGATGAGTGGCAAAAAATTAGTGAAAATGATGAAAATGTTGAGTTTGCTACCGGCTTTGATAGCATCAAACAAAACATAAACTCAGAAAACAACTCAGATAAAATCTTAGTGATTAAATCACCAGGATTATCCTCAAATAATCAGTTGGTTATTCAAGCAAAAGAACTCGGAAGCCAGTTCACTTCAAATACAAATATGTTTTTTGAACTTTTAGAAACTTTAAATTCTAAAGATGACGACCATGATTCCATCGTTAAAACTATTGGTGTTACCGGCACAAAAGGAAAAAGCACTACTGCTTCCATGATCTATCACGTACTACACAACTGTGGTATTAAAACTTTCTTGGGAGGAAATATTGGCATTCCTCCACTCTCTCTCTGGAAAGATATTAAAGAAGCGGCTCTTACAAAACCAACTGAAGAAATTTCTGTTACTGGAATTACCAACAACGAAACTACTAACGAAAAACCAGTCTATGTCGTTCTAGAAATGTCTTGCCACCAACTTAGCGATCTTTCTTTTAGTCCATCAATAGCTGTAATCTTAGATATCTCACCAGAACACTTAGACTACTATAATTCGTTTGATGAATACGTAGAAGCTAAATCTCAAATTTCTCGATTCCAAACTGAAAATGATTTAGTTATCTTTAACAACAATCAAGAAATTCCAGCTAATTTAGCAAATCTTGGAAAAGCTAGGCAAATATCTTTTGGGCTAGATGAATATGAGGATATTATTAATGCTGGCCAACTTCCCGTCATAGGCAAACATAACATTTTGAACTCAATTCCTAGCATTATTATTGCAAAAGAACTAGGTTGCTCAACTTCAGACATTATCAACAGCCTTAAAACATTTAAACCCTTGGCTCACAGGCTTGAGATAGTTAAAAACAGCGACGGAATTACATATGTGAATGATTCGCTCTCCACTACTCCAAAGTCCACCATAGCGGCTATTGAGAGTTTTAATAACTCTCCAATAATACTAATAGCCGGTGGTTATGATAGAAATCTTGATTTTTCTGAGTTAGCTGGAGTTATGAATAATAGTAATATCAAGCATCTAATTTTATTACCAGACACGGGAGAGAAAATTTTAAGAGCAGTTGGGGAAAATCAAAAACAACTACGCGAAAGCGAAAAAGCTGTTTTAATAACCGAACATACCTTTGCCAATAATATGAAAGAAGCAGTTGAAGCTGCAAAATCAGTTGCAAAAGAAGGAGATATCATTCTATTAAGTCCGGCTGCAGCTAGCTTTGGTCACTTTAAGGATTATCAAGACAGAGGCGATCAATTTAGAAAATTTGTAAATGAGTAGCTCGTTCCAATTCCAGATTAAGCGACACCGCATACAGACACATGCTCTACTCCCCATAACCCAAACTTTTCTTAAACAAGTCTAGATGTTCAAGTGCGGTACCTATCCCTTCAATAACAACATTTTCTGGACTATCAACAACAGTCACAGGAATTCCTAATTTCTCGACAAAATACTCTTCGATGTTAGCTATATTAGCTAAACCACCAGATATAAGAAGACCTTTGTCAATTACATCTACCGTAAGTTCCGGAGGCATTTTTGACAACAAATCTCTTAGTAGCTCCTCGGTTTTTTCCATCAAATTAACTGTCTCGGGCATGAGATCACCTGAAGTTATCTCGATCTCCTTAGGATTTTCAGTGTTACAATCCTGGCCGCCGATCATTTTTTCTTTTGAGTTTCTTTTATTTACTGTAACGACTTCTTTAATAATTTCTTCTGAAACAGACTTACTAATCTTTAATGAAAAATTCTCTTTTAAAAAAAACATTATCCGCTCCGAAAAGTACTCTCCTCCTAATTCCGAAGAAACCAAAGCAATAATACTACCTAGAGAAATAACCACCCCTTCTACTACTCCCTCACCCATATGTATAAAGAAACTTCCAGATGAATCTGCTATTGGAACTCCCGCCCCAATACTTGCTGCTAGTGGCTGAGCAATTGTATAAACCTCAGCAGCTCCCAAATCATAAATAATTTCGGTAATCATCTCTCTATCCGCTTGTGTTGAAGAAGCAGGTACGCTAACCATAATAATTGGGTTTAGCAACAATTGAGATCCAACCCACTTATTTAATAAAATTCTCAGGTAAGTTTTAATGGCTCTATCATCATAAATCTCACCGTTCTTAACTGGATAAACTATTTTTATGTGATCTCCAACTCTTCCATCCATCTCTAGTGCTTCAGCTCCAACAGCAAGAATGTTTTTACTACTCTCACTTGAACCTTTGGAAATATCAATGGCCATGCAAGTCGGTTCTTTAAAAACAACTCCTTTGCCATCAATCCAAATTCTAGTTGTTTGGCTACCTAAATCTAAACCGATTTTTTTATTTATTTTGGAGAGCAAGGGTATTTTCATTTAGATTCTTTTACCGATTAGATATTAGTTATATAATACAGTTATGAAGTCTGAGGTCAACAAACGTTTTATCTATACATCACTATCAGCAATAGTAATACTAGTTGGCACAGCAATCGCCATACAATACGCCAAGGGTGGTTTCAGAGTTACTCCAGAAGGTTTTATTCAGGGTACTGGCCTCTTGGCAGCAAACTCATTCCCAACAGCCGCAGAAGTTCTAATTGATGACAAATTTATCACCGCAACCGACGATACTGTCTATCTTGAACCAGGAGAATACAGTATTAAAATAGAAAAAGATGGCTACACTTCATGGATGAAGAATATTAAAATTGAAAAAGAGCTAGTGGTTCAAACAAACGCTACTCTTTTTCCAAAGGCACCAAGCCTTAGCACTCTAACATTTTCAGGTGCAGAAAATCTTTCACCATCGCCAGACGGACAAAAGATTATTTTCTACTCCAACTCCAACTCTTCTGATAGAAAAAATGGTTTATATTTGCTAGAACTTGTAAACAATCCCCTCTCATTCCAAAAAGAAGCCAAACAAATTACAGGAGATTCTGAAACTTTTGATCTCCAAACTGCCAAATTCATTTGGTCACCAGACAGCAGTGAAGTTATTCTTATATCAGGACAAAGAGAAGTGCTTTTAAATATCTCTTCTATGAATATTCTAGATTCCCTGCAAGATATCTCATACAGAAAGAAGCAAATCCTATCTGAATGGGAGCAAGAAATGTACTTAAGAGAAAGAGAAAATTTTGCTAAATTTCCAGAAGAAATTATTTCACTTGCAACGCAAAGTGCAAAAAATATTTATGTTTCTCCAGACAAAAAACGCCTGCTTTATACAGCCATTACAGAAATAACCCTACCAGACACAATTACTCCATCAGTTCCTGTAACTAGTTCCCAACCAGAAGAAAGAACTTTGGTAGCTGGAGGTATTTATGTCTATGACCGAGAGGAAGATAAAAACTTCAGAGTTGGAACAGAAAAAACTAATCCCGATGGAACCGAAATGATGACGAAGCAGCTTTTGGCTCTGGATATGCTTGATAAGAACTCTCCACTCATTACTGCTTCTCCTAGTGCATTCACTACATTACAAGCAACTGATTCAGCAGAAACTGCAAATAGATTTGATATCTATCACAGCTCTCTAATGGCCGATACTCTTCAGTGGTTTCCAGACTCAAAACACTTGATCTACATTGAAGATAGTAATGTAAAAGTCATGGAGTATGACACTACAAATCAAACCAATATTTATTCAGGACCATTCGTCGGAGAATTTATTTATCCATGGCCAAATGGAGACAGATTAGTGATTCTTACTAGCTTTAGCCCAGACTCTCCAAACAATCTTTACGCTATTGAGCTGAAGAAATAAAGCCCCCCTCAACAAAGAATGAACCTTTTTTGAGCGTAGGCAGTTCGCCTAAAATGCTCAAAAAAGGTTCATTCTTTGTTGGGTTTTGGTGTAAAGAAAGCCAGTTTGCAAAAACTCAAAATCTGAACTGTAAAAAATTTGGTAAAATACCCTAAGAGTCCCTGTAGTTAAATGGATATAACAAGTGCCTCCTAAGCGCTAGTTCCAAGTTCGATTCTTGGCGGGGACACAAGTTAACTGTTATACTCTTGTTTTGTGAATAAAACTAAAAATAAAAACAACGAGCTCAACCTAAAACAACTACTTAGTACCGACCCCAAACTAACTCCGAAAGAACTTTCAAAACTATTCCCTGAGTACAAAGAATTTCATCCAATAGCAGGAAGTTATGGCCTGTGGACACCAAAGAAAAAACTCAAATACCTGAAAACAAATTTTGGAAAACATAGAAAAATCATATTGTTAATATCTGGTATTTCGGCAGGTGGAAAAGATGCTGTAAGAAAAAAAATCCAGAAGCTAGAACCTGGGTTTTTGTTTAAAGCAGTGACTGCTACAACTAGAGAAATTAGAAACAATGAAAAAAATAAAGTAGATTACTACTTCTATGATGAAGATGAGTTTTCCAAAGAAGCAAAGAAAGAAAGATTCATAGAACACACAAATTTTGGAGGCAAACATTATGGCTCTCCGAAGCGTTCTTTTGACGATGCTCTTCTTAGATCAGAACCAATCGTTTGCTCTCATGTAGAAATGAGAGACGGCTGGCCCGGAGTAGAAAAATACTTTGATGAAGAATATCAAGGAGAGAAGCCATTTATCTTGAAAATATTTGTAATGCCAAAGATGAAGTTTTCTGAATACGCTCATGGGTGGCTCCCAAGAATTCGAGAAGACTGGAAAGCTAGACTAGGAATTGCAGCTTGGGAAATATCTGTTGCAGCAAAAAACGCAGACATCATCCTTACCAACACCATTCTTAAAAATACCTCAAAACCACTAACAAAACATGCTCAAGAAATCATCAAACTTACACAAAAAATCTTAGAGTCTACTCCTTCAACGAATCAAGTTCGTAGTCTGCATAAATAACAGCTTCCATTACTCCTGCGTAATGAAATAGTTCATCATTAGAGAAAACCACTTTAATTTCACGAGCTGCATCTTTACCATTTGATGAGGCATGAATTAAGTTAAATTGTTGGCTCATTCCAAAATCTCCTCTGATAGAACCTGCTTCAGCTTCTCTACCCAAAGTAGTACCAACTAATTTTCTAACAACAGGAACTGCATCTATTCCTTCCCAAACCATTGCCACAATTGGCATTGATCCCATGAAGGATTTGAGTTCACCAAAGAAGCTCTTGTCCTTATGCTCAACATACCATTCTGAAAGTTGCTCATCATTCATAATAAGCATTTTAAGACCAATTAGTTTAAGGCCTTTTTTCTCAAATCTATTAATGATTTCACCAATGAGACCTCTTTGAAGTCCATCTGGTTTTACTAATACGGCTGTACGGCTTGTAGATTCCATATCATTCTCCTTTTTTCTAATTTACTATTATTAAAATCAAATTAGTTTAGCAAACTTTTTCTTACCCTTGTAAGGTCCAATTACTGCTAATCTTACTTGACCTTTTACGATTAATTCTTTTGCCAAGTCATTAACTTCCTGTAAAGTAACTTTACCAATTTTTTCAAGCACTTCTGCTGGAGCAGAAATCTTGTCGGAAAAAATTTGCTTGAGTCCAAAAAACTGGGCAACACTCCTGCTGTCTTCAAGACCTAACACCATAGTACCATTAATATAATCTTTGGCCGTTTTAAGCTCGTCTAAAGTAATTGGTCTTGTTCCATTTGCAACACTAGTAAATTCATCGATAATAACTTCAATAGCTTCCTCAATTCTTGTTGGGTCTACCCCAGCAGAAGCTCCAAAAATGCCTGTGTTATGGTAGTAATCAGTATCTGAGCGTACGTAGTAACACAAACCCCTTTTCTCCCTCACTTCAGTAAACAAACGAGAACTCATATTTCCACCAAGAACTATATCTAACAAGGTTAGGGCGTATCTACGCTCATCATCCCTATTCAAGCCAGGCCACCCAAGAACAAGATGGGCTTGTTCTGTTTTTTTGTACTCTATATGGAGTTTTGTTTCGGAAATGCGCGCTTCTTTTGAAACCAAAGCAGATGTGTCAATTCTACCTTCAATCCTCTCATCATACTGCTTACCAAAATACTCTTTAACTAAATCAAGAGTTTTTTCAGATTCTATTAATTTTGAATCACCAGCAATTACCAAAACCATGTTTCCTGGAGAGTACCATTTTTTCAAAAACTTCAAAAAATGAGATCGTTTTATGGCACTAACAGTTTCTTTTGAACCTAAGACATCGTGACTCAATCCAGATCCAGCAAAAACCATTCTCTCAAAAATTGTTCCCACAAGACGCATTGGAGTATCTTGGTACATGTTTATTTCTTCGATAATGACATTTTTCTCACGTTTTATATCTTCTTCTTTGATTAGAGGACACAAAAGCATATCTGAAACAACATCAAGAGATTTCTTGATATGCTTGCTAGCAGACTTAACATAGTAACCCGTGTATTCCTTACTGGTGAAGGCGTTGAAGTCAGCTCCAATTGCATCAATAGCTCCTGCTAAAATCTGTGCATCAGGATAATTTTTTGTACCTTTGAAAACAATGTGTTCAAAAAAATGTGCTATCCCCTCCTCTGTTGGAGTTTCGTATCTGGAGCCAGTGTTACAAAGTGCCAAAACCGTAACAGATTCTACTCCTGACATAGGAACTCGAATAACTTGTAATCCCGAAGCAAGTTTTGAATGTAGGTGCTTTAGCATAATGAGAATTATACATCTGATTTATTGAAAATTAAGACATGATATTATTTAAATAGTATCTTAATTAGTAATTAAAAGGAGTAATTGCAATGCAAGAAACAGGAAAAAATGACCAATTAGAATATGCAAGAGACGCTGTTCTAAGACTCAAAAAACTAGTTAAAAATGCCAAGGTTTGGGGTGATTTTGAAGCAATCAATAGAGAGACTGTAAACGCAATTTTGGAGCTAGAAGGCTTAGATGATCATCCAGATAAAGAAAAACTTCAATCCCAGCTAGAAAAAATTGCAGATGAGATGAGAGAAAAAATTAGTAAAAAATAACCAAGCTACATCTTATCTACTACTTCTATCCCCAATATATGCAGCCCGTGCTTTAAAACATGAGCAACCGCTTGAACCAGCAATAATCTAAATTCTGCTGTTTCTTTGCTATTGTTCTCATCTGTAATTTTATGCGCCCCATAAAAGACATTAAAACTCTGGGAAAGCTCATATAGGTAATTAGCGATGTAATGGGGAGAGTAATCATCAGCTGCTAAGCTTACTATATCAGAATATCTATATAGGTTTCGCAATATATCTTTCTCTTCGATATTTGGTTGGTAACCTAAATATGATTTAATATTAAGTAATGTATCAAAATATTCAGCAATATTACTAACTCCATCTACAACAGGTTCGCCAGATTCCGGTTGTAATTGGGCCTCATTCAAACTACTTTTTACATCAAAAGCAGCATCTTTTGTCTTGGCTTTAAGAGTGCTGAGTGCGGTATTTTCGGCCTTAGACAGTACACTGTGACACCTAACATAGCTGTACTGAGTGTATGGACCAGAGTTTCCACTAAAACTCAAAGATTCTTCAAAACTAAATGAAATATCTTTGCCAATGGACTGTTTTAAAAATGCGAACTTAATTGCTCCCAATCCAATTACTTCAGAAACGCCATCGATCTCAGTTTCTCCAAGCTCGGGCCTAATTTCCAACATATGCTTTTTAATTTTGTCGTGTGCTTCGTTCATAAGCCACTCTGCAGTAATTACTTTTCCTGTTCTTGAAGACATTTTTCCTTCTGGAAGCCTGACCATTCCATGAGACAAGTGAGTGGTTTTTTCCCTAAGATCAGGATTAGTGAATTCCAGCGCTTTGAGAAGCACTTTGAAGTACTCGTCAATTTCATTACCAGTGATAATTATGGACTTGTCATACTTAAATCTTTTAAATTTTTCTGGAGCCAAACCCAACTCTTTTGCCTCATAAGTTGGAAGCCCTAAGGAGTTTATAAAAACCCTATCATGCAGTCCGTGCTTGCTGCCAGGAAATATTATCGCGCCATCACTTTTCTCAAAAACTCCTTTTTCAAGATACTCACCAACAATCTGATAGCCAAACTCGCCAACCAAACTTTCAAAAAAGAATTCGTCAAAGCTCATGCCCACTCTTGAATACATGGACTCAAAATAATCTAAAGACCACTGCCTTCCAGACTCATACATTTTTTTCACTTCTAGATATTCGTCAGAATCATCAGAAAAGTTTTCAATAAATTTTCTGTAATCTACCTGTGGTTCAAAATTATTTAAGTCTTTCTGAGTTTCTTGAGCCGAGATAAAAACTAGATAATTAATATCTTTGATATCTTCCTTTGCAACATCATCATCTTTGTAGGCAGTTGCCCCTGCGGCATAAGCTTTTCCAAGAAAAGATACTTTTTCTTTTATTGGCTCAAGCTCTAGTTCAGCAAGCGCTTCATTGATTGTTTTTCCTGGGTATTTCTCCAAAAATAAAGACTTCATCCCCCAGACACTTTTTGAAACATGCATTCCTACGTCACCCTGGTAACAAGCTCTTTCAACGTCTGCTCCCTGAGCCTGATAAGACTTAGCAATAGCCTCTCCCACAATATTGCTATACAAATGACCTATGTGAAGTTCTTTAAATGGATTGGGATCAGTGAACTCTATCATCACTTTTTTGCCAATTAATTTCTTGGCTATTACATCTCCCTGTTTTTCTAGTATCAAGCCCATTTTGGATAGTAAAAACGCGTCAGACAGTGTGAAATTTATAAATCCTGGAGACGCAATCTCAATTTTGGAGATATGTTCGGAGAGAATCGAATTTTCAGTTAATTTTTTTTGGAGCTGATCACTAATTGTTTGAGCAAGTTCCATTGGAGAATTAAAACTGCTTTTAGCATCATCGTGACTAACAACATTATTTTTTATTTTTCCAAATAAAACCAAGCTCAAGTTTGTTGAATAATCTCCGTGAGTTTTATCAGCGGGATGTTCAAGCAAAACATCTTCTTCAGTTACTCCACTTATGCCCAAAGAAGTGAGTGAATTAAAAATTGTTTCTCTTAAAGTGTTTGTAATTTGCATAGCTGTCTAACCATTTTACTGCAAAATAGTTAGATAAACAATCTAGCTATTGGCGTTATTTTTCACAACTGCGAACACAGAATTAAACCGAATAAGATACGAAGATAATTGAGTATTTTTTATACTCATCAAAATATTTTAATCTTGTTTAAATTATGTACCTACATGACTAATAAAATGTGTTCAATTTTTGAATAATAATTTGTGGAGTTCGGCTTATCTTCGTTTTATTAAATAGAAACATAATTTGCAATGTTTATAATATCTATTGCAGTTCTCTTTAGCTCATTATTCTAAATAATCATGACTTTCTTGCTTTCACTAACATCTAGAAATAGTTCTTGGTGCCTCATTCAATTATGGATACATGAATAAAATAGCGATCATAACGAGTACTCTTTTACTTGGGTAGTGACCTACTTTTTAAAATAAAAGTTACTTTTGGTAATGATAATTTGTACTAAAATTCTTTTCAAACAACTTTGAAAAAATGATCAAAGTAAGCAGTTTAAAAAAATAGTTTGTGAATTCTTTAAATTAGTAAATCAAATTTGTATTCGTACTTTTTTCGTATATTCAAAAAATTGGTACTTGCACGTGATATTTAAACATGGTTTAGTTCTATCTACGCAATTTAAAAATTTAAAAGCATGTTCATGGATCATATTGCCTTCCAATACCTGACTCCATTAGTGATAAACTCGACGGTTTCTTGGCTATCAGTACGATAAATATTGGCCTCAAACTCACGAAAAATATCAATTACTCGAGGAGAAGGATGATTATATTGGTTATTTTCACCACTACTAATCACTGAAACTTCGGGTCTTAAAATGCTAATAAATTGCCTACTAGAACTTGATTTAGAGCCATGATGCCCTGCTTTTATTATATTGGCAGGCTCTGTCATACCAGACGTAATTACTGCCAATTCACCCTCCTCTTCCATGTCACCAGTCAACAATATTTTTATATCTCCTATAGTGATAAAAATACCTATAGATAGGTCGTTTTCACTCATATTATTATTAATTATTGGCGTAAAAAGATCATTTTGGGCCGATAATATTGTTTCGGTTTCTCCTATTTCATCAGTATTTATAGGTAAATACTCAACTTGAGGTGATATCACGATAAATCGAGCTAAATCATCAATCTCAAACTGCTGGCCAATATAGGAGGATATGATCTTTGTAGCTCCCATGCTTTGGGCAATTTCCCTCGAGACAGCAGTTTCAAGAGCTTCAAAACCGGCTGTTCTTTTCGTAGATGGGTTCATCAAAATAATATCGGCCGAATATCTCGACAGAACAGATGGCAAACCTCCAATGTGATCTTGGTCCATGTGACTAATAATCAAAAAATCAATCGATTTATCCCAAAATGGCATATTATCTTCCAGGCAGGAAAGTACTTTTTCGTCTGGACCTCCATCAATCAATATCTGCTTATTATTATGAGTAATCAAGATAGCATCTCCTTGTCCGACATCACAAAAAATAATATGAGTGTATTTGTCGGGCCATTGCCCAACAATGGAAATCAAAATCCAAGTAAAAAAAACGACAAAAAATGCTTTGAAAGATATGAGTTTCATAGACACTCTACCAGGCTTAATACTCGTTTTTTTCTGGTTAAAAACCCAGTAGTTAGTATGACAAAGAACCACCAAACTAGAAGGTACCACCAGGGGAAAGAATCAATTTTGATTAAAAATAACTGATTATCAAATAATTTAAGAATTGATAAAAATAGTTTTGACAAAAAACTAAGTGGCAAAGCAAATATCCTAAATATTATCTCGTTTACCTCGAGTAGACTGAAGAAAATTAGTATTAGAGCTAGCATTATTAATCCTGGTATTAGCCAAGTTAAAGCAACAGAAACAATCAAACTAATGAAACTAAACTCGTTAAAATGATAGATAACTAGAGGTAATAATGCAATTTGAACATAAAGACTGATCTTGATAGAGTCAAGAAAATATCTATATATGTTCGATATAATACCCGATATATGGGTGTTTTTAACTATTGAATCATCGCTAGAAAAGCTACTCAAATGCAGATTAGCCAATTTATCGGACTTAAAATATTTAATATCTTTGAAAGCGTTTGTAAAAAATATTATCGAAGCTGTTGCCACAAAAGAGAGCTGAAATGAAATAGAGTTTATTATTGATATATCAATGTAAATTAGAATTGTAGCTACTAAAAAGAGCGATCTCATTGAACTATTCTGACGGAATAGGAAGCTAGTTAGGACAACACTAAAAACCAGCATTAGAAACGCTCTCACCAGAGGTATTTTGGATCCCACAAATAATAAATAAAGACTTGAAACAACTAAAGCAACAACTCCAACTAACTTTTTTGAAAAAGAGTTTCTCACTAAATTTGTAAAAAACCTAGTAATGATGTTTAAATGAAAACCAGAAATTGAGGCCAAATACTGCGTCCCTGTAACTTCAAATAAGTGATTTACTCTTTTTGACCTCACTTGACTGAAGCCCAGACTAAGCTGTCCTATCAAGTAGCCATCTTCGGCATCAAAAATAGGTAAAAACTCACTCAAGACAGATTGCTTTTTTCTCTGGAAAATAAAGAATAAATACTTTAACCAAAGTTCTGGCGAAGAGACCAGTCTCTGATTATCATCAATTGACTCTATTATCAACCTTTTTTTTTCAAAAAAACCAGTATCAGACATACTATCTTCTCTGCTAAAATCAACGTCAAGAGCACCTTTAATCTTGAGGATTGTACCAGGCTTATAGCCTTCACAGTCTAGTATCTTGAAGGAATAGCCGTTCTGCTCAAAAACACAATTGTAGGGCACGGTTGATACCAAAACAAGTTGTTGTACTTCTTTCGCTTCGGTGTTTGTCTGCCAATTGTATATTCTTTGCAAAAAGAGCGTTATTATTAATATATAAATAATTGTCTTTAATATTCTTTTCATATCTATATATTTGTTATAAACACTACATCATATTTGAATAGTTTAGATATGTTTATAGTTTTTATGTGTGTTTTTAACAAATATTGGCAAATTTTGCTTAATTTATTGATTTTTTAAAAAAACAAATTTTGATAAGAATCCTATAGTAGGGTCTCAATAAGTCTCATAATGAAATATTGTTTTTTATGTTTTCAAAAATTGAGTCAGTGATTGCCCCCTTTTCAACGAGTTTATAAAGTGAGTCGTATGGTCGTTCCGCGATGATGTCATCTGCCCGTTTCTCACCAATTCCAGTTAATCCAATAAGTTCATCTTTGGATGCGGAGTTAATTGATACCATTGCTCCCAATGATCCAACAGGACCACTATTATCTGGTTCCTGAACCAACTGATTGGTTTCTGCCTCAATACTCTCTTCAAAAGTAGGAATATAAAGTTTTTCACCATCGCTAAGCCGCTTGGACAAATTAAGGATTTTATTGATGTAATATTTATCAACGGCACTTGAAAAACCACCGGCTATATTCACCAGATCATTTACTCTTGAATTTACATCTAGCTCATAAACACCGGGGTTCTTGACTGCACCACCAATATCAGCAGTTAATCTTCCAAACTCTGGACTCTTTTGACAAACCTCAATACTTTCTTCAGAATCTTGAGAGGCTTGAGCGGTATTACTAAACAATTGAAATAGACCAAACCCAGAGATAATCAGACCAGATAGAAAAATTGTGACCTGAATTATCAACCGAACTGATAATAATTTCTTGATCTGTGTAAAAGAAAATATGAAATCACTAGAGTCTTCAAACATGCCAAAAGCTTAGCTGGTGAAGATTGGGTTAGCTGTAGGAACAATTGAATTCGTGAACGATTGAGTCCGTGAATAATTGATTACTTTAAAGATTAAATCCGTAAATGGTTGAGTGAGTGAGATACTGACTAGTGAAGCCAAATTAAATAACCAATGAAATAATCTTGCCCTTAATGTAGATTGTCTTTTTTATCTCGTGGCCATCAAGATACTTCTTGATGCCTTCCAAGTTATAGACCATATCCAAAATTACTTGTTCATTATCGACTTTGTCGGCTTCAACCTCTAGTTGTGCTCTAAGTTTGCCATTAATTTGAATAGGAATATTTACTAAATCTTCTTTAGCAAGCTCACTATTGAATTCTGGCCAACTAGACACATGAACTCCATCATATTTTTGGGTATCTGAGTCTTTGCCAGAGGCAGCCGCAAATAATTCTTCTGTTAAAAATGGAGCAAAAGGTGCCAAAAGTTGAATAAATGAGACCTTATCTTCACTTGATAAAGATACCCCGTTTTTAGTCGCTGTAACCTGCCACAGATTTACAAACTCCATCATAGAGGCAATCGATGTATTGAACTTTAATTTAGGAATATCATCTGAAACCTTTTTTATTGTTTGATGAAGTTTTCTTTGTAAGATTTTATGGAGTACCTCCTGTGTCTCTATCAAGTTGGTATTTGTTTTTGATTCAGAGACAAGCTTATTAACTCTCTGTAAAAATTTATAAATTCCGATAACCGCTCTAATATCCCAAGGCTTATCTGACTCAAGAGGACCCATAAACATTTCATAAACTCTAAGGGTATCTGCGCCAAATTTTTCGATAATTTCGTCTGGATTGATAACATTACCCTTTGATTTACTCATCTTCTTGTTATCCGGACCCAAAATCATTCCTTGATGTCTCATCTTTGCAAAAGGCTCACTAAACTTGAAATAACCTTCATCACGCAAAAACTTAGTGAAAAATCTTGAGTAAAGCAAGTGAAGTACGATATGCTCGGGACCAATCATATATAGATCTACTGGTAGCCATTTCTCAATCTGCTCGGTCTTGGCAAAAGCATCTGGGTTTCTAGAATCTGTGTACCTCAAGAAGTACCAACTAGAATCAACAAAGGTGTCCATTGTGTCGTACTCCGGTCTCCAGCCTTCTCCAGACTTGTCCCAGCCCTTCTGCTCAATTAGATCGGCATGCGCCTCGTGAACATATTTTTTGGTTCTCTCGGCAAACTCTTGAGATGACTTTAGTGGTGACTCACCAGTTGGCTTGAAATCTACATCAGTTGGCAACGTCCAAGGCAGGTGAGACTCCTCTATAGCGTGCGGATTTCCATCAGGATCATAAACGACAGGAATAGGAGTTCCCCAATATCTTTGTCTGGAAATTAGCCAATCGCGAAGTCTGTATGAAGTTACGCGTTTACCCCAGCCTTTTTCCTCCATATGATCCATGATTTTTTCGGTCGCGTCATGGATATTCATTCCATCCAAAAAGTCAGAGTTCATCATACTGCCCTGCTCTTCTTGAACTTGACTCACCTCGGTAATATTTGACTCATCTCCATCTTCTCCAACAACAACTCTTATTACTTCTATTTTCTGCCCCTCAATTTTGTTCACAAACTCCGAAAACTCAAAATCTCTAACGTCATGGCCTGGAACACCAACCACAGCTCCCGTTCCAAATCCCCCAAGCACAAAATCTGAAACCCAAATTGGCATTTTTTTGCCTGTTAAGTCGTTCTTGGCATAAAAACCAGTGAAAACTCCTGATTTCTTTTTACCTTCTTGTTGGCGATCTAGTTCAGTTTTTTTACTAGCTTGATCTAAATAATCGGATACTTTGTCTTTTGTTTCTTTAGCATCTTTTTCAGGGACAACACTTCCATTGGCAATATTTATGGCTAGCTCATGCTCTGGAGCAATAACTACAAAAGTAGCTCCAAAGTTGGTATCTGGCCTGGTGGTAAAACAAATTATTCCATCTGTATCACCAACTTTTTCCAAACCCTCAATTTTATAAGTAATATTTATCCCTGTTTTCTTCCCAATCCAGTTTAACTGCTGAGCCTTTGTTGCTGCAGGCCAATCAACTTCATCAAGACCGCTGATCAACTCGTCCTGATATTTTGTGATCTGATAGTACCACTGCCTCATGTCCTTTTGTTCAACTTCATTGTCACATCTTTCACACAATCCCTCGACAACTTGTTCATTAGCCAAAACAGTTTGGCATGAAGGGCACCAATTTACCTTGCCATCTTTTTGATAGGCCAAGCCTTTATTAAACATCTGTAAAAATATCCATTGAGTCCACTTGTAATACTCTGGATGACTGGTAGCAATCTCGTTCTTCCAGTCGTAGGAAATTCCAATTCTTTTGATTTGTCTTCTGAAGGTATTTATTGCACTAACGGTTGTTTTTGATGGATGGATGCCGGTTTTTATCGCGTAATTTTCTGCTGGCAAGCCAAAAGCATCCCAACCAACTGGAAAGAAAACATTCTTTCCTTTCATTCTGTAGTATCTTGCCAAAATATCTAAAGCTGTCTTACTCTCCACATGACCAACATGTAAACCACTACCAGAGGGATAGGCAAAAGCGAATAGAAGATAGATGTTGTCTTCAGGGCTGGCATTGGAGTTATCAGAGCTACTGGTGCTATTAGAACTGCTTCCACCGCCTTCAGTCTGTTGAAAGAGTTGATTAGATTCCCAAATCTTTTGCCATTTCTCTTCAACTTGTGTCTGATCGTACATGATTAACTTCCCTTAGTAATAGATTCAATCATTTTACTATTTATACCCTTGAGGAACAAGTATCTCAGTTGAATTGGCATAAACTACTAAGCTATACTAATAATATGTCCACAGTAAAACACACATTACTTCTGTTGTTACCAGTTCTTCTAGCCTATATATGGCTGTCTAATCCAACATTAAATGCTTACTCTCTTCAAGCTTTTTCTGTCACTAGTTTGGGATACTTTGTCGTCAAAAAAATTAATAAAGCTGAGTTATGGCATGTTTTACCCAAAAACTTCTCTCTTGAATTAATGTTTATAACTTTTGCTGTGTTGCTTCTGGTAGGATCCACTGGAAACGCAAACTCCATTTTCTATCCATTCACATATGTTCACTTATTTATTTTAGTCATGAGTTGCAAAGAAAAAACAGCAATTGCCGTCGCCATGGCCACAATCTTATTCCACTATGCACTTGAAGCTACAATTACCTCTAGTGAAATAGCCACTATTCTTACTATGCCAATGATGCTTTTGTTCTTTCTTTTCGCAAAAAGACAGTATGATGATGCCATACTTAGCCACTCTATTATAAATAAAGAAGAAAAAGAGATAAAAGATCTCTCCAACCAAGAGCACACATTAGAAAGCTTCATTACCTCTTTTCTTAGACCAAAATTAGAAATGCTTGAAGAAATTGTATCTAGCGACGATAGCGACGGCGATGAAGGCGGCAACAACAAAGAAACCACAAAAAATCAAATTTCGCTAATAATAAATGAAAGCGACAAAATACTTAAAAAAATTGCAAAGTAAGCGGTAAGACCAGAAAAAAATACCTTGTGGGTACAAAATAGCGTGAAAAAAAAATTTATACTCTTAACTCTACTTTCTGGAATTTTATTGTTCATTTCTTCAACTAAAAAAATACTTGCCGAAAACCTTACCTCAGACTCTTGGATCATTCAGTTTGGAAACTTTAATGTCACCTCTGGAGAAAAAAGTAGTGCTAGCTATAATGTCACAGATACGGTTGGACAAACCGCCTCAGGACCATATGGCTCATATGGAAGCTCTAGTTATTTTATTGGTGGTGGATTTCAATATATCTATCAAATAGATACCTTTAGTTTTGACATCTCAAAAACACTTGTTAATTTTGGAGAACTAGATATAGGCACTCATGCATCCGATTCACATACTCTTACCATAACTACAAATGGAGCCGGTGGTTACTCCGTTTACGCCTACGAACTCCACCCCTTGAGACACAGTAATGGAACAGATGAAATAGTCGATACAACATGTAATACTGGAAGTTGTACTCATATTGTCGCTGGCGTCTGGAACGATCAGTCTGTTCCAGGTTTTGGATACAATATGTCTGGTAATGACATCCCTGGTCATTTTATAGACAGCACATACTATAAAAATTTTGCTGATGATGAGACAGCCGATGCCATGCAGGTTGTGATGAGCTCTGGCAGTATTGCTAGCAAAAGAGAGTCAACAATTACTTATAAAGCAGGAATTAGTAACAGCCAGGCAAGTGGTAACTACGAGACTGGCATTGTATTTGTAGCTGTACCTGGATATTAATGAAAAAAACATTATCTTTAGCAATACTTCTTTCCATATTTCTTTTTTCTGGAGGCTACAAATCTGAAGTAATGGCACAAACTAGCATCAACCTTAGTGTCTCTCCTCCTATTTCATACCTCCAGGTTCCTCCAGGAACAACTAGGAGTCATACTGTTGTACTAGAAAATACAGGAGATAAGGCCATAACTGTTACGCCATCGATCGTGGATTTTTCCTCTGACGGAAAAACGGGCCGCGCCATAATTTCCAATGAACTAAGCTTTCCTTATATAACCTTCGGCGCAGAAGAGGTTAAAGAACTTTCCATTCCTGCTCATAAAAAAGCTCAACTGACCTTATACATAGATGTGCCCAAAGATGCAGATGAAAGAGAGTATCCTCTTACGATTTTGTTCTCCTCTAAGAGAGATAGTGGATTTTCTGGAATTGACCCACTTCAAGTAATATCTTCAAACTCCCAAATAAGTGGAGGTATTGGAAGTAATCTTGTTGTTTTGGTTTCTAAGGAAAGTAAGCTTAGTCAAGCTCTCAAAGTTGTTAAGTTAAATACTCCGAGATTTGTAGATAGTTTTGGAAGAATTGAGTTCTCGCCATTAATAAAAAATGATAGCTTTTCATCATCTGCTGCCTCTGGGAGTGCAGAGATACTTAACTGGAAAAAAGAAACCGTCGTTGAGTTTGAGATCTATCCAGACATAGTCTTGGGAACAAACTCTCGGGAAATTAGAGCTCTTAGACCTGGTATCAAATCTGATAAACCTGAAACAGGAGCATTCTCATATAAACCAAGTTTTCTACTAGGGCCATACCAAATCGTAATAAACCTAGAGAATGACCAACAATCAAGCCATAAATATATTGAGGTTATTTACGCACTGCCATTTTCAATTATATTTATTGTTGTTATTGGAACCATTATTGCTGTTATTTACTACAAAAAAGTAAAAATTTCCTAAAAAATCAAAGTACATA